>Ga0164290_1000939_pt1 | contig 63929 bp, 55 predicted proteins | sample Micstemetagenome_FD_108782 | JGI IMG/M metagenome (GOLD analysis project Ga0164290, IMG submission 108782) | Contaminated culture microbial community from soil near Moab, Utah, USA - Microcoleus steenstrupii SON62 (Illumina Assembly) | ecosystem: Environmental > Terrestrial > Soil > Soil crust...
ATAAGCTGGCCAAACCGGCCGTTTTTCAGGCCGTTTACCACCAGGGTCGTAACCAGTTCATTCCGTTCCTGGTGACGGTCATCGGTATTGTCTTTACCGACCTGCTGACGGGTATTGCCATCGGGCTGGTCGTCGGGATTTTCTTCGTGCTGGTTACGAATTACCAGCGGGCGTTTATTGTCGTCCGTGACGGCGATCACGTGATGATCAAATTCATTAAGGATATTCTCTTTATCCACAAACCTCAGTTGAAAGAAGTGCTCCGCAGCCTGCAACCCGGTGATAAGGTGCTGGTCGACGGTATGAAAGCCACTTTCATCGACACCGATGTGTTGACGATGCTCAAGGAGTTCAACGAAACGGCACAGCGTCAGGGCATTAGTTATCAACTCGAGAACATTTCAGCCCACAAATCAATCAATCGAAACCATGCAAGACTTCAAAAAACTTCTGTTGGCCAATAAAGCCTGGGCACAGGAACAGCTGGAGACGGATGCGAAATTTTTCGACCAGCTCTCGTCGGGTCAGAGTCCTAAATTCCTCTGGATCGGGTGCGCCGACAGCCGGGTGCCGGCCGAGCAGGTGACGGGTACAAAGCCGGGCGATCTGTTCGTGCAGCGGAACGTGGCTAACCTGGTCGTTCATACCGACATGAACATGCTCAGCGTGCTTCAGTACGCCGTTGAGGTACTCAAAGTCGAACACATCATCGTTTGCGGCCATTATGGCTGCGGTGGGGTCAAGGCGGCCATGACGCACCACGATTTCGGGCTGATCAACAAATGGCTCCGGAATATCAAGGACGTCTACCGCCTCCACCGGAAGGAACTGGAAACCATCGATAACCTGGACCGCCGGGTGGATCGCCTCGTCGAACTGAACGTCATGGAGCAGGTGCATAACATCGCCCAGACGACCATCGTCCAGTACGCCTGGGCCACCGACAACCGGCCTTCGCTGCACGGCTGGGTGTTCGATCTGAAGACCGGCCTGATCAAGGACCTCCACCACATGCCGCCCAACTCGACCGTCGACGAGATTTATCGCTACGATTTCAGCGAAGAAAACAGCAGCCACCAACTGCCGAACTACCAGACGGTAGAGAAGTAAGCAAAGTAACGTAAGCAGCAGAGTGACAAGGTGTAGGGGAGCCTTCCAGAACAGGAAGCTATTCCCACGCTTTGTCACTCTGCTGCTTTATGCCTGTTCCCGCGCCGTGCTATTTAGCACTTTCCAACGAACCAATTGACTCATTTTGCTAAAATGCTATATATTTGCTAAAAAGCTATAGACAGCCCGCCTTCGCTTATGCCCGCCTTGAAATGCCCCAAATGTGACGCCCAGGATACGGTTCGAAACGGTATCATCAACCAGCGGCAGCGCTTTCGCTGCAAGAACTGCAATTACAACTTCACCGTCGACAAGATGGGGAAGGGAATCAGTACCTACTACGTCATCAAAGCGCTGCAGTTGTACATTGAAGGGGTAAGCTTTCGGGAAATCGAACGGCTGCTGGGCGTCAGCCACGTGTCGGTTATGAACTGGGTCAAGAAATACCAGATCCGGATTCCCGAAAAAAACGTCTACCATCCGACCTACAAGATTTTGAATCACAAGGAATTGGCCGAGTTCTTCGCCTCGCGGGAGAACATTCTGGGCTCGGGCATGATCGTGACCGAAATGGGTGATAAATACATGCTCATCAAGTGGGAACGCTTCAAGGATTAATCGCCGGTCAAGGAAGGTTCTGCCACCGAAGAAGATTGCGAAGGGCGGAGCTTATCTATACCATTTGACCGTGGCTGTTCCTGGCTGATGGAGAATGGCAAAATTATATTTTGTCAGTCGCCGCTTATTTAGTTTGAGTGGGAATCCGTTTTGAGAAAAGGCAAAAGGCTGGTTTCTATAGCATCTTAGCGCAGCTATCCCGATCATTTCTTCGTCCGGGAAAAGGAGGTCAGTTTTGGACACCGCAATGCCTAAACCGCCTCTTTTCCGATGAAGACGTTCTGCTACCTTATCCTGCTCCTGCTGCTTGGCCTCAGTGCCCGGCTGCCGGGGTATGCCCAGGGCTCCCCGGACTACGGGTCGGGCCTGAAGGTCAACCTGAACCCGGAAGGGACCCGGTACATGCGCCTCATTCTATGGAACCAGATCTGGTTTCGGAGCACGCAGATGAATCCGGGTACGACCATCAACGGCGTTCCGGCCACAAGCGCGGTCGACATCGGTGCCCGCCGCCTCCGGATGCTCACCTACGCCCAGCTTTCGCCCCGCTACCTGATCCTGATGCATTTCGGGGTCAATAACCTGACCTTCCTCAACGGCGGCGCAGCCGGAACGGGCGGCACGGGTGGCTACGGCCAGGGAAAGAAGCCGGGCCTGTTTTTCCACGACGTCTGGAACGAATACACCGTCGTGCCGACCAAAGACCCCGAATCCGGTAAGGCCAACAAGGCCAGCCTGGCCATCGGCGCGGGGCTGCACTACTGGCACGGCATCTCGCGGATGACTTCCGCCTCAACCCTGAACTTTCTGACCGTCGACGCGCCGATCTTCAACTGGCCGCTGATCGAAAACTCCGACCAGTTTGCCCGCCTGTTCGGGGTCTACGCCAAGGGGAAAATCGGAAAGCTGGCATACCGGCTCAACTACAACAAGCCCTTTGCCACCACGCTGACGCCGCCGCTTACCGGCACGGCCGTCACCGAGGGCGTGGCCGTGGACAATAATGGTGTGAGTAAAATGTCGTATGGAGGCTACTTTGAATACCAGTTTCTGGACCAGGAGGCTAACGTACTGCCCTTTAAGGTGGGAACCTACGTCGGTACCAGGCGGGTGTTCAACCTCGGGGCCGGCTTTTACCACCAGCCGGAAGGCACCCAGAGTGTGAGTAAGGGAAGCACCCGGAAACATCCCATCAGCCTGTTTGCGGTCGATGTCTTTGCGGACCTGCCCCTGGGCGATAAAGCGCGGAATATGGCATTGACCACCTACAGCACGGTTTATCGGTACAACTTTGGCCCGAATTACCTCCGTAATCTGGGTATCATGAACGAAGGCGCCGCAGATCCGAAGTTTACCGACCGCCGGTCGCTCTCGGGTCCGGGGAATGCCCGGCCGATGATCGGCACCGGGACCATCTGGTACACCCAGGCGGGGCTGCTGCTACCGAAAGGAGAAAAGACCAAAGTCCGTGTACAGCCCTTTATGGCCTACGCGATGAAAGATTTCCAGGCACTGGGCCGGATTGGCAACTTTTACGATATGGGCTGTAACTTCTATATTGACGGGCATCACGCCAAAATTACCCCCCAGTATTCCACCCGGCCGGTCTACCTCGATGCCAACACCATCAGCGGAACCCGCGGCGAGTTTATCCTGCAGGCGCAGGTTTATTTGTGAGCCAGCGTCATCAGTCATCAGTCTGTCAGTCGTCAGTCGTCAGTCTTGCTTTCGCTCGATATGAGCCTGATGACCGGTACTAGCGAACAGCTCCTTGACTGATGACTGACCGCGGCGGCGGACCGCGACTGGTGACTGAAGACTGAAGACTGAAGATTGACCGCGGCGGCGGACCGCGACTGACGACTTAAAAAATCTTTAACCCCAACCTTTTCTCATGATTACCGATTCTCAAAACAAGGCCAAACACTCGGTGGACGACCGCAAGACGCTGTTCAGCGTGATTTCGGCCTCTTCGGTGGGGACGCTCATCGAATGGTATGACTTTTACATTTTCGGCTCGCTGGCCACGGTCCTGTCGACCAAATTTTTTCCGGAAGGCAATCCCACGGCGGCCTTTCTGTCGACGCTGGCTACCTTCGCCGCCGGCTTCGTCGTTCGACCGTTCGGCGCCCTGTTTTTCGGGCGGCTGGGCGACCTGATCGGCCGGAAATATACCTTCATGGTGACCCTGCTGCTGATGGGCGGAGCGACCTTTGCCATCGGTCTGGTGCCGGGTTACGAAACGATCGGCTTCCTGGCCCCGCTGCTGGTGCTCATTCTGCGGCTGCTGCAGGGCCTGGCCCTGGGCGGGGAGTACGGCGGTGCGGCTACCTACGTGGCCGAACACTCGCCGGACCACCAGCGCGGCTTCTGGACGTCCTGGATTCAGACCACGGCTACGGTCGGTCTGTTCGTCTCCCTGCTGGTGATCATGCTCACGCGCCTGTCGATTTCGAAGGAGGCCTTCGACGACTGGGGCTGGCGCGTGCCCTTCTGGGCGTCCATCCTGATGGTGGCCATTTCCTACGTGATTCGCAAGAACATGCACGAGTCGCCGCTCTTCGCGAAGGTAAAAGCCGAGGGAAAAGCGTCCACCAATCCGCTGAAGGAAAGCTTCGGCAATAAGCTGAATTTCAAATTCGTGCTGCTGGCGCTGTTCGGGGCCACGATGGGGCAGGGGGTGGTCTGGTACACGGGCCAGTTCTACGCCATGAGTTTTATCGAAAAAGTGTGTAATGTCGATAAAATGCAGTCCGATGCCCTGATGACGGTGGCGCTGCTGATGGCCACGCCCTTTTTCGTGGTCTTCGGCTGGCTGTCGGATAAGATCGGTCGGAAAGGCATTATGCTGGCCGGGATGCTGATCGCGGTCTTTACCTACCGGCCGATCTACGAAAAAATGTACCAGACGGCCAATCTCGCCAACAAAACCGAGATCGCTGCCCAAACAACGAGCCAGACGGAAACGGCTCCGGACCCGAAAGTGGACGGTGGGACCATTAAAACCGTCACGGTAAACCGGGCTTATACGGACGGAACGTCGGTGGTCGAAGTAACTAAAACCCGGCAGTCGTCCGACCCGGCGGCAGAAGCGGCCAAGCCCGAGATGAAAAAGACCGTCACGCTGGGCGATGCCGACCGGCTAATGATGATTCTGCTGGTGTTCGTGCAGGTGCTGTACGTGACGATGGTCTACGGACCCATCGCCGCCTTCCTGGTCGAAATGTTTCCGACCAAGATCCGCTACACGTCGATGTCGCTGCCCTACCATATCGGCAACGGGGTCTTCGGCGGGCTGCTGCCGGCGGTAGCTACCTACCTGGCCACCAAGGCTAAAGATGCCAATGCCACCGCCGAAAAGGCCGGCATTGCGCTACCGTACGAAGCGCCCTACCTGGAAGGACTCTGGTACCCGATCATCGTCGCCGCCGTTTCCTTCGTCATTGGCCTGTTGTACATCAACGGGCGGGATCGGGAAATTGACGATTGAGGAAAGAGGCAGCCTCCTTGCTGCCACCCAGCCTCTGGTTCACGTTGCCACTTTGTAACATAAAAAAGCCATGAATACCATCAAACGCCTTTTTGGCATCGTCTGGCTGGCCATTGCCGCCGCGACGGGATATTTTGGAATCTTCGACTTTGGTTTGCCCAAGCTCACCAGCGGCAAGCAGGAAGATCTCGTCTTTGGAATCATCATCCTCTTCATTCTCATGCCCATCCTCGTGGGCGGTCTGGTCACCTTTGGGCTGTATGCTTTGCAGGGGGAGTATGATCTGATTGAGCGAAAGAGCGAATGAGCGATTGAGCGGTCCGCCGCTGCGGTGAATAGCTTCTCTGGAGCAATAGATCTGGCGAAGCATCTCATTTAACCACTCAATCGCTCAACCACTCAATCGCTCATTTCATGAAATCCCCCCGCCTACTCTTCCTGAGCCTCCTCTTTGGCATCCTGGCCAATGAGCCGATTCTGTCGATCGTGAATACGGCCGGGATGGTGGGCGGGGTTCCGGTGCTGTATGCCTACGTGACGGCGCTCTGGCTCTGCCTGATCGGGGCCATTGCGCTGGTGGTGCACCGTTCGCGAAAAGCCAGTGACCTGAACCCGCCCGATGAGTAACCTGACGCTGCTGGCCTGCTCGCTCCTGTACCTGGGCGTCCTGTTCGGCATTGCCTCCTGGGCCGAACACCGGAGCCGTCGGGGACGAAGTTTCGCCAATAACCCCTATTTCTATGCGCTTTCCATGGCCGTGTACTGCACGGCCTGGACGTTTTACGGCAGCGTGGGCCGGGCCAGCTCCGGAGGGCTGCTGTTTCTGGCCGTGTATATCGGGCCGACGCTGGTGGCGCCCCTCTGGTGGATCGTGCTGCGCAAGATCATCCGCATCTGTAAGGTCCAGCGGATCACCAGCATCGCCGATTTCATTTCCGCCCGCTACGGGAAGAACCGGAGCCTGGGCGTGCTGGTAACCGCCCTATGCGTGGTGGGCATCATTCCCTATATCTCCATTCAGCTCAAAGCCATTACGGGCAGCGTATCGGTTCTGACGGGTCAGACGAGTCCGGCCGAACCGGCCATTGGCAGCGACCAGGCCTTTTACATTTCACTGTTGCTGGGGCTGTTTACCATCCTGTTCGGTACCCGAACGGTGGAGGCCACCGAGCGCCACGAGGGCCTGGTGACGGCCATTGCCTTTGAATCCATCGTCAAACTGATTGCCTTTTTGTCGGTAGGTATATACGTTGCTTTCTGGCTGTTTAACGGTCCGGCCGACATCTTTGAACAGGCCGCCCGGCATCCCGCCCTGCGCGAGCAGTTTACCTTCGGCCCCGGGCATTCGTCGAGCGACTGGTTCTGGAACGTCCTGTTGTCGATGGGGGCAATTCTGTTTCTGCCCCGCCAGTTTCAGGTGGCGGTCGTCGAGAACGTCGACGAACGGCGTATCGACAAGGCGATGTGGCTTTTTCCGCTGTACCTGTTTCTGATCAATCTGTTTGTGGTTCCGGTCGCCTTCGGTGGACGGTTGCTGCTCGACGGCCCGGCGGCGGCCGCGGACGCCTACGTACTGACGCTGCCCCTGCAGGCCGGGCAGCAGGGTCTGGCCCTGCTGGCTTATATCGGGGGCTTGTCGGCGGCCACGAGCATGATCATCGTTGAGGCCACGGCGCTGAGCGTCATGATCTCCAATAACGTCGTCATGCCCATTCTGCTCAGCCTGCCCAGCTGGCAGCGGCGGCTGGGAACCCGTTCGAGCCGGTTTGTCCTGGTCATCCGTCGGCTGGCCATTCTGGCGTTCCTGCTGCTGTCCTATACCTTTTACCGGAAAGTATCGGATCATTACCCGCTGGTTTCGGTGGGGCTGATTTCGTTCGCCGCCGTGATCCAGTTTGCGCCCGCCATGATCGGCGGTATTTTCTGGAAGCAGGGTTCCCGGCGGGGGGCGGTCATGGGGCTGGTAGCCGGCGCGCTGGTCTGGGGGTACACCCTGATCCTGCCGACGCTGGTTCCGGTGGGCCTGGCTCCCGAAACCTGGCTGACCGAAGGCCCCTTCGGCCTTGGATGGTTGAAGCCACAGGCGCTGTTCGGCCTGGCGTCGCTGAGCCCGCTGGGGCAGGCCATCTTCTGGTCGCTGCTGCTGAATACGGGCCTTTACGTCTGGGGCTCCCTGCAGCGGCCACAGACATCCCTGGAGCATAACCAGGCGATCTTGTTCGTGGATGTGTTTCGGTACGGGAGTACGTACGACAGTTCGGTCGTTCGAAAAGGGAAAACCCTGGTTACCGACATCCGGTCGCTGCTGGCGCGTTTCTTCGGTGAACAGGAGGCGAGCCGGATGATTGAGCGGTATATCCGGCGCCACCAGCTTGGTTCGACCCAGCCCTTCGCCGACCCGCGGCTGGTTACCTACGCCGAGAAGATCCTGACGGGAGCGATCGGAACCGCCTCTGCCCGCATTCTGATGGCTTCCGTGGCCCAGGAAGAGCCTATTACCGTCAACGAAGTCATCCGGATCCTGAAAACCTCGCAGGAATTGCTGGCGGTTAACAAGGAACTGAAGCGGAAATCCGCCGAACTGGAGCACCTGACGCGGCAGCTGAGTGAGGCAAACGAACGGCTCCAGCAGGCGGACCAGCAGAAGGACGACTTTTTGTCAACCGTTACCCACGAAGTCCGCACACCCCTGACCTCCATCCGGGCGCTTTCCGAAATCCTGCACGATTCCCCGGACATGGACCTGTCCACGCGTCAGCATTTTCTGGGCACCATCATCAAGGAATCCGAGCGGCTGACGCGGCTGATCAACCAGGTGCTGGACCTGGAACGCATTGAGTCGGGGCGGTACAAACTGAATCTGGAACGGATGCCGCTGGCCGAGCTGGTCGGCGAGGCGGTAGAGGCGGTGAGCCAGCTGGCGGCGGAAAAGCAGCAGGAACTGCGTACGGACCTGCCTGACGGCTCGGTTTTCATCGAGGCCGACCGCGACCGGCTGACCCAGGTCCTGATCAACCTGCTGTCCAACGCCATCAAGTTCAGTCCGGCCGGGACGGGCCTCATCCGGGTTGAGGCAACGACCGAATCCGGCCAGGCCATCGTACGGGTCACCGATAACGGCAGCGGCATCAATTCCGCCTACCATGAACTTATTTTCGAGAAATTTTACCAGGCCAACGATCGGGGTAATGCGCTGGGAATGAATCAGAAAAGTGTATCGGCGGCGCAAACCGTTCGCGTGATCCGCAAACCAAAAGGCAGCGGTCTGGGTCTGGCTATAAGCAAAAAAATCATAGAATTGCACCACGGAACCATCGGGGTTCAAAGCCAGCCCGGCCAGGGAGCCACGTTCTGGTTTCGGATACCGGTAGAACAAGGATTGAAGGATTGAGGGATCGAAGGATCGAAGTGGTCGTCTCCTTCAATCCTTCAATCCTTCGAACCTTCAATCCCTTAATCCTCGCCCCATGAAAGTCCTCATTGCCGACGACGAACCCAACATCCTGCTGTCGCTGGAGTTCCTGATGAAAAAGGAAGGATACCGGGTGTTCATCGCCCGGGACGGAACGGAAGCGCAGGAACTGATCCGGCAGGAAGTGCCGGATCTGCTGCTGCTGGACATTATGATGCCGGGCATGGACGGCTACGAGCTTTGTTCCTTCGTCAAGAATACCCCGGGTTTTCAGCATATCAAGGTAATTTTTCTGAGCGCCAAGAGCAAGGAGGCTGACCTGAAGAAAGGCTATGAGGCCGGTGCGGACCTTTACCTGCCCAAGCCGTTCTCCACCCGCGAACTCGTCGCCAAAGTGGCCGAACTGGCCGGGTAAACCGCCGGTCACACCAGGTACGCTCGCCAGATGACCCGCCGGTTGTCTGGCTTTTTTGTGGGCAGGATACCAAAAAAGGGGTTCGCATCCATCGCTGGAATCAATTCGGATAAATTGGCGTTGAGCCGGTTACAGCCGGACCCGAGCAGCTTCACTAATTTGATATAGATGCTGGTCTGGTAGGACTTATCCATTTGGTGTACAAGCAACAGAAGCTATGAACGCAACAGAATCTCCCGTTTTACTCACGGCCCTGAACGATCGTCCATTGCTGGACGCTTATTCGCAAACCATTACCGGCGTGGTCCGGTTCACCGGCCAGGCAGTGGCCCATATCAAGGTGCTGAAACAGGGCGTAGACCCACGGACGCGCCGACCGACCGAGCTGCCTGGATCGGGTTCGGGTTTTGTCATTTCCACCGACGGCTATATCGTCACCAACAACCATGTCGTGGAAGGCGGACGGTCGATTACGGTTGGATTTGCCGACGGACTCGAACTGGCGGCTACGGTCGTGGGAACCGATCCCTCGACCGACATTGCCGTCCTGAAAGTATACGATGGCGGGCTGCGGCCGCTCCGGTTTGCCAATTCGGACGCCCTGGAAGTCGGGCAGATCGCCATAGCCATCGGCAACCCCATGGGCCTACAGCATACGGTCACGGCGGGCGTGGTGTCGGCCCTGGGCCGGACGCTCCGGGCCAACAACGGCCGGCTGATCGACGATGTGATCCAGACCGATGCGGCCCTGAACCCCGGCAATAGCGGCGGGCCGCTGGTGAATTCGGAAGGGAAAGTGATCGGCGTCAATACGGCCGTGGTCTCCTCTGCCCAGGGGCTCTGTTTCGCCGTATCGTCCAATCTGGCGAGCTACGTGGCCGGACAACTGATCCTGCACGGGCGCGTCCGTCGGGCGCAGCTCGGCCTGGCCGCCCAACCCATCAACCTGAGCCCGCGCATGATCGGGGAGAACCAGCTCAAAACCAAAACCGGGGTTTACATCATAGAGATCCTGGCCGATGCCGACGTATATAACAATGAGTTACGCCCCGGCGACCTGATCGTGGAATTTGACGGCAAACCCGTAGCGACGGTCGATAACCTCCACCAATACCTTAACCAGGAGGTCATCGGCAAACGGGTGGAACTCTCCATCCTGCGGCAGGGGCGCAAACAGCGCGTGACGGTGATTCCCGGGGAAGCCAGGTAAGGCTGGGTGGCCCCAAAAGCCGAAAGCCGGTCCGGAAACGCATGATTGGGCCAATGGTCAAACCTATAGCATTTTAGCAAAGTTTTCCCGGTAAAACCCAAACTTTCCCCCAAAGCTTTCTACCTTTAGCCATCGATTGTATCATATTCCTTTAGCCGATCGTACCATGATAATCCGGACCTTTGACCAGTATCAGGAAGCCTACCGCCAGAGCGTGGAAGATCCCGAAGGCTTCTGGGCTGAAATAGCGCAGGAGTTTCAGTGGCGCAAGCCCTGGAAGCGCGTCCTCGAGTGGAACTTCGACGAACCCAGCGTAAAGTGGTTTACCGGAGGCAAGCTGAACATTACCGAAAACTGCCTGGATCGGCACCTGAAGGACAAGGCCGACCAGCCGGCCATCATCTGGGAACCCAACGATCCGAATGAACCGGCCGTGACGCTGACCTACCGGATGCTGCATGACCAGGTTTGCCGGTTTGCCAACGTGCTGAAGCGCAACGGCGTTAAGAAAGGCGACCGGGTTTGCATCTACATGCCGATGGTCCCCGAACTGGCCGTGGCCGTCCTGGCCTGCGCCCGCATCGGTGCCGTCCACTCGGTGGTTTTCGGCGGCTTTTCGGCCCAGTCGATCGCCGACCGCATCAACGACGCCCAGTGCTCGATCGTGATCACTTCCGACGGCGCCGTGCGGGGGAACAAGACGATTCCCATGAAGGATACCGTCGACGACGCCCTGATCGGCTGCCCTTCCGTGAAGCGGGTGATCGTTCTGACCCATACCCGCTCGGCCGTCGCCATGCTCAAAGGGCGCGACGTCTGGTGGGAAACCGAAATGAAGCAGGTAACCGCCGACTGCGAAGCCGAGGAGATGGATGCCGAGGACATGCTTTTTATCCTATACACCTCGGGTTCGACGGGTAAACCCAAAGGCGTGGTCCACACCTGCGGGGGCTACATGGTCTTTACCGCCTATACCTTCCAGAACGTCTTTCAGTACGAGCCGGGTGATATCCATTTCTGTACCGCCGACATCGGCTGGATCACGGGCCACAGCTATATCCTCTACGGACCGCTGGCTTCCGGTGCGACTTCGCTCATGTTCGAAGGGATTCCGACCTGGCCCGATGCCGGCCGCTTCTGGGATATCGTCGATAAGCACCGGGTGAGCATTCTGTATACCGCCCCCACGGCCATTCGCTCCCTGATGGGTTTTGGCCTGGATTACGTCAAGGGCCGCGACCTGAGCAGCCTCCGCGTGCTGGGGTCGGTTGGGGAGCCAATCAACGAAGAAGCCTGGCACTGGTACGACGAAAACATCGGTAAAGGCCGCTGCCCAATAGTCGACACCTGGTGGCAGACCGAAACCGGCGGTATGCTGATTTCCCCGATCGCGGGCGTGACCAAAACCAAGCCGACCTACGCCACCTTGCCGCTGCCGGGTGTGCAGCCGGTGCTGGTCGACGAAAACGGCAACGAAATCGAAGGCAATGGCGTGAGCGGTAACCTGTGCATCAAGTTTCCGTGGCCGGGGATTCTCCGGACGACCTACGGCGATCACGAACGCTGCCGGCAGACGTATTTTAGAACCTATAAAGGGCTGTATTTCACGGGGGATGGTTGTCTGCGTGACGAAGATGGCTACTACCGGATTACCGGTCGCGTCGACGATGTGCTGAACGTATCGGGCCACCGGATCGGTACGGCCGAGGTCGAAAACGCCATCAACATGCATACGGGCGTGGTCGAAAGCGCCGTCGTGGGTTACCCGCACGACATCAAGGGCCAGTGCATTTACGCCTACGTCATCGCGGAAGCCGATCCCGAACACGAATTGGATCTGATCCGCCGCGACATCCTGGCGACCGTCACGCGCATCATCGGTCCGATTGCCAAACCCGATAAAATTCAGTTTGTGAGCGGACTCCCCAAGACGCGCTCCGGAAAAATCATGCGCCGCATTCTCCGCAAAATTGCCGAGGGTGACACCGCAAACCTCGGCGACATTACGACGCTGCTGGATCCGGCGGTGGTCGAAGAGATAAAAGCCGGTGCGCTGATCGAGGTGAAGGCGTAAGTTCGTCTTTTTAGGCTTGTAGGGTAAGTGACAAGAACGCCGGGTATTTTGCCTGGCGTTTTTGTTTGGCATTCCTGGATCAAGGAGGAAAGACCAAATCGGCCCCGGGGAAGGCGCGTTTGTTAAAAAATATTAAATACCATTTGGCAACAGGGGAAGCCGGTATATTCGCCCCAAACTCCGATATACCCTAATGCCCCGTTCCGTTGGCGATTCTCTATCGTTCATCCGCGTATCCTTCCGACTCCAGCTCGGCCTTCTGGGCCTCCTGCTGTCCCTGGCTAAGCCAGACTTCGCCCAGCGGCAGATTAGCGGGCAGGTTCGGGAGGCGGGCACTCGCCAGGGGCTTGCCTACGTCAATGTCGGCATCCGGCAGAAAAATACGGGTACCATTTCCCGGCCGGACGGCACCTTTACCCTCCGGATCGGGCCGGAGCAGCTGGGCGATACGCTGACCTTTTCGCGGGTTGGCTACCAGGACATCAGCCTCCCGATTCGAAGCCTGGCTGAAAATAACCCTGTTGACGTGGTTATGGCCGAGCGGGTGACGGAACTGGCGGCCGTAACGGTATCCGGCAGCCGGCCCGTAGAGAAAAGTTACGGCATCAAGCGGCGGAACTGGCTGCTGCATTTTACGGATGGCATGTTCCTTAACGAGGACATCTTCGAAATCGGCCAGCTGATCAGGGTTGGGCCCGGCAAGGCCCGGATTACGTCTGTCAACCTCCACATCAATGCCCCCCGTCGCGACAGTGCGCTTTTCCGCATCAATTTTTACCGGTACGAAAACGACCAGCCTACGGGGCGGCTTCTCGAACGAAGTATTCTGCAGCGGCATCCGGTCCGGGAAGGCTGGCTCCGCTTTGACCTGACCGAGCACCCAATCTGGCTGAGCGGCACCTTCGTGGTGGCCGTTGAACTCATGCCGGAATACACCCAAGGGCGGTCACCGATTGCCTACGAGGTCAAGCTGGGTGGCTTTTCCCGAAGCTTCTACCGACGAAGCAGCCTGGGCACCTGGCAATCGCCGCCCCACCATTACTGCCTGTACGTGACGGCCCTGGTCGATCGGTCTGCCCCCGAGGATACCGACGATGCCGAAGCCGTTCCGGCCCTGAGGCTGCCTTCCCGGCAGGTACAGGATACCTTCAACGTGTGTGTGCGCCTGCCCGCCGGTTACGATCCGAAGGGTAGCCGGCGCTACCCGGTGGTCTACCAGCTCGACGGCAACGCCTATTTCGGGCACCTCAGCCAGGCGGTGGAGCGGCGGTGGCGAAAGAAGAAACAGACCGATGAACCCATCGTCGTCGCCATCGGCTACCGGAACGCCTACGAAATGGATTCCCTGCGAAACCGGGATTACACCTATCCGGAGGCGCTTCCGGTCGATAGCCTTCCCCGGAGCGGGGGCGGGGACCGCTTCTACCGCTTTCTGCGGGAAGAACTGCTGCCGACGGTGGAGCGTACCTACCGCATCGACACCAGTCGTCGGATGTTGATCGGCCATTCGCTGGGCGGTTATTTTACCTTATACGCCCTGCTGCGCGACCTGGCCGGGCCGGCAACGTTTTCGGCCTACGTCGCCGCCAGCCCTTCCCTCTGGTACCACGATCAGTACCTGCTTGGGGCTTTTTCGGCCCTGCCCGTTAGGCGCAAGGACGCGGTTAAACCCAGCCTTCTACTGACGGTTGGGGGGCTGGAAAGGCCGGAAGATCCTGCGGGCGGCTTTCCGCAAATCCGGCAGGTACTGGAACACCGCCCGGACGTCCGGGTGGTGTTCCGGATATTACCCAATCTGGAGCATCTCGGTACGGCGGTGCCTTCGATCGAAGCCGGTATCGGGCTGAAAGGCACCTGGTAAGGGTCCTCAGGCAAAGAGTTCCGCCATCAGGGAGCCGTAACGCTCCAGAATCACCCGGCGCTTTAGCTTCAGCGTAGGGGTCAGTTCACCCGTTTCGACGGTCCATTCCCGGGGAAGGAGCCGGATTTTCCGCACCTGTTCGACGGCGCTGAAATGGGGGTTATACTCCTGAACAGCTTCCTTTACCTTGCGGTAGACGCGTTCGTCCTTTATGACATCGGTATCACCGGGATAGGGCCAGCCTTCGTCGGCAAACCACTGCCGGATGGTCGCAAACGAGGGAACGACCAGCGCCCCGACGAATTTTTGGCCTTCGCCGACGATCATCACCTGTTCGATCCAGCGGCTTTCGACCAGCTTGTTTTCGATCGGCTGGGGTGCCACGTACTTGCCGCCGCTGGTCTTGAAGAGTTCTTTCTTCCGGTCGGTGATTTTCAGAAACTGGCCGTCGACCAGCGTACCGATATCCCCCGTGCGCAGCCAGCCGTCGGCGGTCATGACCTCGGCCGTCAGGTCCGGGCGTTTGTAGTAGCCCTGCATCACATTGGGCCCCTGGACCAGAATCTCTCCATCCGGGTCGAAACGCACCGCCACATCCTTCAGTAGCGGCCCCACGGTTCCGAAGCGGCGGCGTTTTTCGTTGAACCGGTTCCCGCTGATGACCGGGGAGGTTTCCGTCAGGCCGTACCCCTCCATCACGACAATGCCGGCCGCACTGAAAATCTGCAGCAACCGTACCTGACAGGCCGCCGCACCGGTAATAATGGCGCGTACCTGCCCGCCCAGCGCTTCCCGCCACTTGCTGAAAATCAGCCGGTCGGCAACCGCCAGCTGCAGACGGTAGGAGAGGGGCAGCGGCTTGTTGATCTCAAACTGGGTCGCCAGGTGCAGCGCCCAGAAAAAGAGCCGCTTCTGCAGCGGAGGGAGGGCGTTGCCTTTGGCCAGGATGCCTTCATAGATCTTTTCGAGCAGCCGCGGAACGGTCGTAAACACGGTCGGCTGAACTTCCCGCAGGTTCTGGGCGATGGTATCCATACTCTCGGCATAATACACGGAAGCCCCGCCGAAGAAGTAGCAGTAGGTAGCCGTTCGCTCGAAGGCGTGGTTCAGCGGCAGAAAACTAAGCGTCCGCTTACCGCGTATGCCGATTTCTTCAAACAAATCGAGGCTACTGAAGACATTGCTGAGAATGTTGCCGTGCGTGAGCAACACGCCTTTGGGCGTGCCGGTCGTGCCCGAGGTATACAGAATCGTCGCCAGATCCTCGCTCCGGATCCGGTCGCGAACGCTCTGGATGGTACGTTGCTGCTCGGGAGTCGGATCCGTAAGCAGTTCCCGCCAGTGCCGGCCGGTTCGGCACGTCCCGAAGCAATAGATTTCCTGCAGGTCGGGCAGATCCGCCCGCAGTGCCATGACTTTCCGGTACAACGCTTCGTCGTCCACAAAGACCAGCCGAACGGCCGCGTCGGCCAGGATGAACCTGAGTTCGTTGGGGCTGATGGTGGGGTAAATCGGTACCAGAATGCCGCCCAGCTGCTGAACGGCCAGGTCGAGCAGCATCCATTCGGGACGGTTGCGGCTCAGAACGGCTACTTTTCCCCGTGCGGCCGGGGTCCCGTCGCCGAAGGCAATACCCTGCTGCATCAGCCCGGTACTGAGCTGATCAACCCGTTGCCGTACTTCGGCCGTCGGGTAGCGCCGCCACTGACCATCTTCTTTGGCCGCCAGCATATCGTCCAGCGGGCTATTCGCCAACTGGTAATCCAGGCAGTCGAAAAGGCGGGTAGGGCGCGTGGGTGCCGGACCGTTGGGTGATACCGGTGGGCTAGCGGATGCCTGCATCAGGACTGAGCGGGTTGATGATACACCAGCACGGGCACTTTAGCCTTGGACAGCACCTTCTGTACGGGATCGCCCGAAAAGAGCCCGCCGCGCTTGTAGTCCATAATGATGATCAGATCGACCGGATGCTTATCCAGCTGATCCAGCGTCGCGTAGTGCAGCGAGAGGTTCTTGAGGGCTGCGGTCAACTCACCCGTCTGCCGGGCAGCTTCGGCCTGGGTCGAATCCTGCTGCATGACGTACAGGGCCGACCGCAGCACCGGCGGAGCCGTCAGGCCATTGGTGGCCGGCACGTAGAGCACCGGGCAAACGGCGTCCTTGGCAACGTCCGTGGCCGCGCTTCCCGCCAGCCGGTCAAAAAACGTACTGACCTCGCCGCTTTCGGTAATGATCAGGTCGATATTCCGCTCGCGGGCGGCCTCCAGAATTTCGTCTTCGACATTGCCCGTCCGCCATTCGCCGGTCACGACGAGCCCTTCGGCCGCGAGCCGGCCGACAAAGGCTTCCAGCGATTGCCGGCTGGTGCTGATCAGGTCCTCGTTGGCGTCCAGGCCCGCCCCGCGGGAGCCCATGGTAGGAAGCGTATTATCGGCGAGCATGGGCCGAAAGACGTGCAGAACCGTCACGCTGGCTTTAACCTCATTGGCAAAGAGCCGTACCCAGGCCAGGGCGGGATGGGCTTCGTTGGTCAGATCGGTTGGGAAAAGGATGTGGCGCATAAATATGGTCGGTCAACAGTCGTCAGTCTACAGTCTACAGTCATCAGTCGTCAGTCCACAGTCCTCAGTTGGCTCAAACAAATGGGCGAAGCCGACTGACCGACTGATGACTGTAGACTGATGACTCAAGACTACAATCTAACCCCTACAGCGCCCGGGACTACCCAAAAACCTATCCCGCGGCCATTTTCACCCGTAGCGGATTTCGCGCATCTTTGCGGATATGCTGAACACGACCTTAGATCCTATGCTGCAGCGACTGGCGGAGGAGATCCAGTCTTTTTTTGAGCAACCGAGCGCCGTCGTCCCGCAGGTGACGGCCGCGGCCATCCGGCAGCACCTGGGCCAAATTGATTTTTCAACGCCCATGGACGAGGAAGCCGTCTTCGACGAAGTCCGTCGGATGATGCGGGCCTGGAACGTACAGATTTCGCACCCGCGGTATTTCGGGCTTTTCAACCCGGCCCCGACCCGGGCGGCCATTGTGGCGGACGCCCTGACGGCGGTCTATAATCCGCAGATGGCCGCCTGGTCGCACGCCCCGGCCGCCAACGAAATCGAACGGCATACGCTGCACTTCATTGCCCGAAAACTGGGTCTGTCCACCGACAATCTGGCCTGTAATTTTACTTCAGGTGGCTCGGAAGCCAACCATACCGCGGTATTGGTGGCTCTGGCCCACCACTTTCCCCAGACCCTAACCGATGGCCTGTTTGCCCTGGACCGGCGGCCGGTGCTCTACGTGTCGGAACTGGCTCATAACTCTTTCGATAAAATCGCCAAGCATACCGGCCTCGGCATGAACGCGCTCCGGATCGTTCCCGTGGACGCTTCCCTTCGGCTGGACGTGAAGGCCTTGACGTCCATGATAGCGGCTGATCGGGCGGCGGGCCTGCTCCCCTTTCTGGTGGTGGGAACGGCGGGCGTAACCTCCACGGGGACAATCGATCCGCTGGCCGAACTGGCGGCCCTCTGCCGGGAGCAGGGACTCTGGTTTCACGTTGATGCTGCCTGGGCAGGAGCGGCGGTGTTTTCGGAACAACTCAAATCGGCCCTGTCCGGCATTGAGGGGGCGGATTCGATTACCGTGGATGCGCACAAGTGGTTCAACCTGACCATGGGCGCGGGGATGTTCTTCTCGCCCCACCGGGCCAGTGTCCACGCTGCCTTTACGGTCCGGGCGGATTACATGCCGGCCAGCGAAGCCGACGTGGCCGTTCCTTACCTGACGACCATGCAGTGGTCCCGGCGTTTCACCGGTCTGAAGCTGTTCATGACCCTGGCCGAAAGCGGAGAAACCGGCATTCGCACCATGATCGACCACCAGACGGCCGTTGGGGCGCACTTCCGGCAGTTGCTGCTGGGCAACGGCTGGATCGTCGTAAACGAAACGCCCCTGCCGGTGGTGAATTTCACGCATCCGGCCATCCGGGCTGGTCAGCTGTCGGTGGAGGCGGTGCTGGACGCGTTGTATACCGAGGGTGATGCCTGGATTGCGTCGGTGACCCTGCGGGGCGAGAAGGTGTTCCGGATGTGCGTAACCAATTATAAATCAACGGCCGAAGACGTTGAAAGCTTATTTCGCTGGCTGGTCGATAAACTGGCGGATGTCGGGGTGGACAAATAAGGTTTCCCGGGACAGCGCGCCGTTGGTCCGATCCACCTCCCAGCGTTCGGTGATCAGCGTCAGGTTATTCTGGTCGATGTAATCGATGCGCAGCGTCGGCCCTTCGAGCGTCATGAACGCAAAGCCGTTGTAGCCCAGCCTTCGGCGGCCCATGCGTTCGCGAACGCGCTGGTCGTGCAGCCGCAGTTTGTTTTCGTGGCCCTGGTCGGGGGCGTCAATCTCGACCGGCATACCACCAATGCCCACGCAGCGTCCCCAGGCCGGAATGCCGTCCCTGAGCTGGTGCTGGTCGTAGATCGTCAGGCGATGCTCGTGGCCCCAGATCCAGAGTACCGGCCGGACGGCATCCCCCATAATTTCCCGCAGCTGCCGACCGACGACGGGATGATCGTCGCGGAAGGACGAAAAATACGGATGGTGGCTCAGCAGGACCAGCCCGCGGGTGTCGCTGGGATCGCCCAGCCGCACAATATCCCGCAGCCAGGCCACCTGTTCCTCCCTAAGGTGGCAGTCGGGTTTGAAAAGCACTTCAAGGAAGGGCCGGTTGGTCGAGGTATAGCCCGTATCCAGCCCAATGATGCGCCAGTGTTCGTGCTCGAGACAGAAGAAGCCGGCCTGTTGGGTGGCAATCTGGTTGCCCTTGCGAATCTTCATGGCCGGCAGAAGCATGTTAAAGTAGGCGCTGCCGTTGGAATACATTTCGTGGTTGCCCGCCAGGGCCAGGCTACCGTGCTTCCCGAAGGGCCAGGAAGCGTGCGGGGCCAGAAAATTATCTTCTACTTCCTGGGGGGCGCCGACGTAATAAATATCGCCCAGGTGCAAAGTGTAATCCGGATCGTAACTGCCCAGCAGGTGGCCAACCTGGTCGGATTCGGGGGTATCGGTCGCCCAGTCGGAGAGGAGGCCAATGGTCACGCGGTCGTTCTGTCCCTGCAGCGGGTAGCAACCGTCGTCGCCGTTGCGCGGATAAAACTGGTAGGGCACTTTGGGGCCGAGGCGACTTTTGATATAATGATAGGCGAAGCCCATCAGGTTGGTGGAAAAAAAGGCTCTGACGAGGTTGGCGGCCTGGCTGGTATGCTCGGTCCGCTTTTCGTACAGCGCTTCCTGAGTCTTCAGGTGGTTTTCCAGCGTGGAATGACCCAGGTTGACGTACTGCCTGGTATCGCGTTTGGGTTCAGGCATGCAAAGGGGGGCGTTGATCCGGGGGCGAAGATACAACCGCCGGTCAAACTACCATGACCGCTTAAAAGCTGTACCCTCAAAAGCCGCAACCCGGCCTTGACGGGCCGGGTTGCGAACAAGTAATCAAAAGAAGATAGAGGCCTTATTTGTAGATATTGGCTTCGACGCGGTTGCCGGGTTTATCCGTGAACCAGTCGGTCGAACTCGTGCCCCCGCTCTGGGCCCAGTCCTTGAACTTCAGATAAGTCTGGTTGACGCTGGTCCGTTCGAACGGATAATCCCACTCGACGGGCAGATTCAGCGCCCAGGGCATCCCGTTCTTGTCGCGGTAGAACTTTTTCTCGGCCGGCTTCGAGCGGTCGTCCTGGGTACCGAACAGTGCCATATTGGCTTTTTCCGTCGGCGGCAGGTCGATCAGGTGCACTTCCCGCTTGCGATCCTGCTCCAGGACCAGGAAGGGGTTGTACGGAGCCGTACCCAGCGCAGCGCGCGTCACCGGCGTCTGGAACGTCAGGTCGATGTTGAAAGCGTAAGGCGGAAGTTTGTAGCCCGTCGGTGGCCGTGCCGTATTGATAAAGGGGTTGACATCGTTTAGCCGCGGCAGGATGTCGTTGGTGTTCGCAAAGCCGAAGAAGATCAAATTCTTCGTGTCGGACTCGGTCCCGTTGGCCGCCAGCGTCGTGAAAGGTATCGTTTTACTGACGCCCGTCAGCGTTTTGACGTTTGAGCGCGGGACGGGCAGCTCCAGGCCCCAGCCGTGCTTGAAGCCGGCACCGACCGCCCGGACTTTAAACTTCCCTTTGACGTCGACAATGTCGCCTTTTGCGTTGCAGATCTCCAGGAAGTTATAGCTCAGAACGAGATCGTTGAAGTCATAATCACCCTGTTTCGGCCAGAGGTCTTCGTAGGCCAGCGTACCCCACTGGTCTTTACCCGGCGTATACTGCACGAAGGCCCGCTCCGGATCGTCCGGGAAAGCATCCTTCTCATCATCGACCCCATCGCCGTCCTTGTCTTTACCCGAATCCATGTCCGGGAAGTCACTCTGCACGATTCCGGTAGGCGGGTTGGAGGTTACGTAGAAAACGGCATCGTTGAAGTCGTTATCGCATTCCTTGTCGTCGCGGCGGATATCCTCCACGCCCAGCAGAATCCGCTTTGAATCAGGATCCTTCAGCAGGACGAAGTGGCGCTTCAGGGTGGGATCGGTTTCAACGTTCAGCGCGCTGTGGCTGAAGTGAATGTACTTCCCTTCGCCAACCTTACCATCCCGGAACGGATCGGCGATCAGGAAGAAGCCGATGCAGGTGGTAGCGTCGAAGGTGCCGATTTTGACCTTATCCCCCGACTTCAGCCCGCCACCGCTTCCGGTGTACGACACGTTCGGGAAGATAATGGTAGCGTCCTTGATATCGGCCATGCTCTTCGGCGGCGACTTTTTATTAAAGGTGTAGAACCCGAGAGCGTTGAGGAAACCCGCGCCCTCGTGCACGAAGGTGACAAACACCTCCGACTTTTGTTCCAGCGTCAGCGTAGTGGGTGCCTTAACGTCGAGAAACTCGGGTCGGATGTGCTTGCGCTCCGGGAGACTGGCGTTGATTTTTTTCAGGTAGTTTGCATCAATGGCGTCCGGAGTCAGCAGGTAGGAGGGAACCCCGGCAGTGTTCCAGCTTCCCAGCGGGTTGATGGGGCTAAGACCACCGGAGGCAATGCGGGCGCTGGAGAAGGGGTTGGCAACCGGAGCGGCTTCCCGACCGTTGGCGGAGCGGTTATCCAGGCCCCCCAGCGTTACCGACAGAATGCGGGTGTTGGCCTGCAGGCTGACGACCTGGCTGTTGGGCAGGCCCGGCATGTCGGTGCGGACGTCCAACTGGCTGTGGTGGAAACCCAGCGAATGCGTTCGCTCCAGCAGACCATCGCTGTTGGTGATGCCGGAAAACAAGAGCGCTCCGTCCGGACCTCCGTAAACCGATACCGGCGCACCCGAAATCGGCTGGTTCCGGTTGGTCAGGGCCCGGATCCGGATGGTCACATCCCGTGTGGTCGAAAAATTGAAGGAACTGGGAAGGTTGGTCAGTTCCCCTTTGGCTGCCGCCTGGCTTTCAGATTCGGGGAACGGATCTCGACAGCCGTTGACAAGGGCGAAAACGCCCAGGAGAGTAGCTGCGTAGAGGGTACGCATTACAGGTTTCATGAGATCTTAGCAGGACAGAGTGAAACAACCCTTTCGGGGTTGGCAGCTTGTGAAAGGCGCTTTCCGGGACGCCTGAGCGTTAATCGGATGCGTACATTTCTGCCCCATAAGACCGGTTTTCAGACAAGCGGTCACATTAATTTTTTAAAATATACACAAACCGATTAGACGGTCTTATAGCCGTGTGACGCGGAGTGCTACCCGGGCGTCGAGGCGAAGCAGGACGTGGATACTTTCGGGCCGGATGGCGATCTGGGTAGGTACCAGGCGGAATTCGCCCAGGTGAAGCCGGGCTTTTCTCCCGGCCCGGCCGCGGGAAAAGGCCTGTTCGATTTTGACCGGAAGGGAGTCCATTTGCTGCCGAAGCGGCACCGTCAGGGCGGCCTGGAGGGAATCCTTCAGCGTATCGTGCAGCAGCCAGTCGGCCGTACGCAGCAGGATTTCTTCGGTATCGACGTCGAAGTCGACCTGCCGAACCATGAGCACCTGCCGGACAGTGTCGAAGGCCGGCTGACCCCGGAAGTACAGCGTGCCGTTTATCGTGCCCCGGATGCTGGTCTGCAGGATCAGCGAGTTACCCCCGCCGTATATTTCGGCTTTTTCGAGCCGGACCAGGTGTTTGGTCGGGGACAGTTGCCGCCCCACGACCGTCCGGTTCAGGACATCGTTCAGGTAGAGATAGGGTACCCGGCTCAGGACATTCAGCTGGGATACCATGGTGAGGGTGTCGGTTTTCTGCAGCGGTGGCAGGGGTTTGTAGTGGGCAATCTCCGGCTTTTCGCCGATTACGGTATTGACCCGCAGCCGAATGCGGATTGGAATCGTCAGCTGGGTGGTATTCCCGCCGATCCTGCCGACCAGCACGTCCTGCAGGGAAGGAACCAGCCAGACAAACTCGTGCTTGCGGTTGATGAGAATCGGTTTCTGCAGATCCCGCCAGATCTTGCCGACCTCCCGGTTGAGCTTAAGCTGCTCGTAAACCATTTTGTCGATGGCGCTTTCAATGCCGTTCTCCCGTTTGCGGAGCACTTTTTCGACAATTTTACGAACCGGAAAATTAATGCCGAGGAGCCGGATTTTCGGGGCTTCGATCCATTGGTAATTGGCCAGTTCCACCCGGGTGCGCAGGCGCCAGTTTCGATCCACATTGATCGGACTCTGGAATCGTACCGTTAGTTTGCAGAGCGCCTGGCGGGGTATGTTTTTCCGGCGCAGGCTGAGGGGGTTGCTGATCCAGACGGTGAGGGGAGCGCCGAAGGTAAGGTGACGACCGTCGAACCCAATCCGGACGGGGCCCGTTCGCTCAACGCGCAGGTTCAGGGGTTTCTTCCCCGACGTGTTCAGGTTTTCTTCCCCGACCAGGACCGTGCCCAGCGACCGGTTGATCTTGGCCTCCAGATCGGCCAGTTCAAAAACGACCGGCGCACTCAGGTAAGAAGGACCTACGGTCAGGGAATCATCGAAGCGGCTAATAACCGGGCGGCTGGGCTTGACCTTATTGCAGCCGATCAGACCGGCCAGAAAGCCGCCCAACAGCAATCCCAGTAGGCATTGACAGACCGTCTTCATGGTTTGGTATACCGGAAAGAGCAAGGGTCCGGACTTAGCAGCCCGGACCCTTGCTTTTTCCGGTATACGCGGTCATGATCGGATCCGTGCTTTGTTGATCGTACCGGTCGTTTCCGTACTGCACCCGCAGCCTTTCCCGCAACCGGTTTCTTTCCGGAACAGGCCGTTCCAGACGCGCCGTCCCAAATAGAAGAGCGCTGCTAAAAAAACCAGGCCGATGAACAGTTGTTCCAGCATACCTTATGATTCCATCCAGTGGTAACACCAGCCAAACGAATTTTCCGCCCGAATCCGTTCCGGCAAATTCGGAAACCCGTGCCTTAGCGTAGCCAGCCTTCGCGCTGGGCCAGGCGGTAAATGTGCTGATAATGGTGCTCGCCATGCCAGGCATAGAGCGCCGCCACGCCCGATAGGCTGTATTGCCGCTGGTAACCGGGATGGAAATACGTCCGCTGCCACTGCGTTTCGGACAAGGCCTCCAAAACCGTTACCCAGCGCTGGTGGAGGTTGCTGAGAATGACCAGGGAAGGGGAAATGGACAGCTTTGAATCCCGCATCTCGGCCCAAACCGCCTCGTCGTAGGGCGATACCGTCGGATTTTCCTGGCTGATGGCCAGCTTGGTCCGGATGTAGGCATTCATGTGACTGTCGGCCAGGTGGTGAACCGTCTGGCGGACGGTCCAGCCGCCGGGGCGGTAGGGAGTATTGAGTCGGTCGTCGCCCCACTTGCCGACGAGCTCCGTCAGGTTATGGGGAAAGATGGCAAGAGCGGCCAGGTGTTCCTGGGTCTGCTCGGCCGTGTAGGTCTGGCCGTGCGTGAAGTGGCCAATGGGGTAGCGAAGGGAGTCTAAGTCAGTCATAAGTCTTCAGTCAACAGTCAACAGTCATTAGTCAAATGTCAAACGTCCGGCGTCAACGGCAGTTCAGGCGTTCCAGTATTCCTGAATTGCCGCCAGCAGCTCCGGCTGCATGCCCGAGCCTGCGACGACGTCGCCCCGGAAGAGGTAGTCGGCCCCGCCCTGAAAATCGGTGACCCGACCGCCGGCCTCCTCGACCAGCAGGACGCCGGCCGCCATGTCCCAGGCCTGGAGGTTGTACTCGTAAAAGGCTTCAAAGCGCCCGCAGGCGACGTAGGCCAGGTCGATGGCCGCCGAGCCCATGCGCCGCAGGCCGTGCGTCCGCTGCATCAGCGATTCCAGAATCTGCAGGTAGCGCTGCATCTGCTCGAATCGGTAGTACGGAAAGCCGGTGGCGATCAGACTTTCGCCGAGCGTTGCCGCCGATGAGACCCGGATGCGTTCTTCGTTGCAGTAGGCCCCGCCACCCGCGTAGGCGTGGAAACACTCCTCCCGGTTGGGATCATAGACCACACCGGCAATGGGCCGGCTGCCGCTCGCCAGGGCTACGCTCACGCAATAAATCGGTAAACCGTGAATGAAATTGGCCGTTCCATCCAGGTGATCGATGATCCAGTTGAGGCCCGAACGGTCCCCCTGCCCGGTCGTGCCTTCTTCGGTGATGAAACCGGCTTCGGGCAGCAGACGTCTCAGCTGGGTAACGAGGCGTTTCTCGGTTTCCTTATCGACGTACGAAACCAGGTTATTGACATCCTTATATTCGGTAGCCGATCGCTGGAAGGACTGGCTTTCCTGCCGGAGATAGGCCCCGGCTTCTTTGGCAATGTGAATCAGATCGTGCGTTATCCGCTGTAAGTCCATGGAATCAGGTTGTGGCGCGGGCCGATGGTTGGTAGGCCGGTTGTTTATACTGAATATGGTAGCCCGCCCGCAGCAGCAGCGTGAGCAGGAAAAAGGAATGCCCGAAAACGTAACCGTTCGGGATGGTATACAGAAAGAACAGCAGCATGCCGACCGCCGAAAGCCCGAAATACCGGCGGATGGTTCTCTCGTCACCCCGGCGGGTGATCCGAAAAATAAGTGGCAGGTGGAGGGGCATCAGAAACAGCAGGGCCGGGTTCCAGGCCGTTACGCCATGGTCGGTTCCAACCCAGAGCAAAAACAGGAACCAGCCCCAGAAGCCCGCAAAACCAAACAGGAGGCGGTCGAGCCAGAAGCCGCGTTCCCCGCGCCGGTGCTGCCGAAGGGTCAGCCCGAGGACGAGCACGAACAGCAGCCCAAGCACCAGCCCAGGCCGCTCCCAGAGCGAGGCTACGTCGGCCTCGGTGGGCGTACTCTGCAGCAGTTGCTGGTCGCTGGCCACGACCGGTCGCTGGCTGCCGTCGGGGAGCAGGAGGGTCGCCCGGGCGACCTGGTCATACACGTTTTTGGGCAGGTACATGGCCTCCCAGCCGGAGGCGGTATGATCGGCCGGCCAGCCAATAGCCAGGTTCATGCCCATCCGCGCCCAGGGCTTGCCGCCCAGGTAGTCGTTCATCCAGTCGCGGTAGGATTTGGTCGTATCCACGCCCGCCTGAAAGCGGAGGCTATCGCCCGCTGCCTGCACGAGCATGTCCCGCGGACGGGAGGCGCAGTTGTCGTAAAAGAATTTATAGCGGTATTCCCGGTTTTCGGGCAAGAGATTCGTTTCCAGGGCATTGAACAGTGTTAGCTTCTGTTTCGGCGACAGATTGAGCAGCTGTTCCCGGATCGAGCGGTTGTCCATCTGGTAGGCGTAAAGCGTCCGGTACATATCGTCAACGCCGATCTGGTAGGGGAGTGTGCCGCGCAGGAATTTCACGTAGAAATTATCCGTCCGGAAGTCGAACATGCCGTAATTATACACCCGGTCGATGCCCAGGCCGGGATCGTAAACCCGCAGGGCCGTATGCCCGAAAACCGAATACAGGTCATCGCCCGGCCCGAACGTCAGCAGACTGACCTGCGCCTGGGGGGAGAGGGGTTGAGCCCGGGCGGGAATGAAAAATGAAAAATGAAAAATGAAAAATAAAGCAACCCATCGTCTCAGCCCACCGACCGACAACTGAAGACCGCGCGGCGGACCGCTGACGACTGATGACCGCGCGGCGGACCGCTTATGACTGCCAACCGCGCGGCGGACCGCTGGTGACTGCCGCCTATTTCCCCTGAACACAGATAACCAATTCACCTTTAATCGATTTTTCGGCAAAGTAAGCAATTATTTCCTGCAACGTGCCCCGGACGGTCTCTTCGAACAGTTTCGTCAGTTCGCGGCTGACGGAAGCCGGGCGATCGGGGCCAAAGTATTCGGAAAACTGCTCCAGGGTCTTGAGCAGGCGGTGCGGGGATTCGTAAAAAATCATGGTCCGTTCCTCGGCAGCCAGCTCCGTCAGGCGGGTCTGGCGTCCTTTTTTATGGGGCAGGAACCCTTCGAAGGTAAAGCGGTCGGCCGGGAGGCCGGAGTTGACCAGGGCCGGAACAAAGGCGGTAGGGCCGGGCAGGCACTCAACGGGAATGGCCTGCTTGATGCATTCGCGGACCAGCAGAAAGCCGGGATCGGAGATGGCCGGGGTGCCGGCGTCGGAAACCAGGGCCAGCGTCTTGCCCGTTTTCAGCTGGGCGATGATCCGCTGGACGGTCTGGTGTTCGTTGAAGATATGGTAACTGTGCAGCGGTTTGCTGATACCCAGGTGTTTCAGCAGCACGCCCGACGTACGGGTATCCTCGGCCAGTACGGCATCCACGCTTTTGAGCACGTTGATGGCCCTCAGCGTGATGTCCTCCAGATTGCCAATCGGCGTCGGGACGAGGTAGAGCTTCATGAAAAAAGTTTATGGTTTACCGTTTATGGTTCAAAAGTAGCACCTTAACCGGTGAACTCCCGCCCCTAAACGATAAACCATAAACTTTAAACGGCGGCAGCCTTTACGCCAGGAACGGCGCCACAATCGCCAGCACCTGCTCCTTGGTCAGCGGCTCGTCGAAGGCTTCCGTCACGGCGATGTCGGAAACACCCTTGCTGGCCGATTCGGCGTGAACGTTGATCGGCGGATTGCCCTGGATAACCTGGCTTTCGCCCATGTAGACGGCAGCCGGAACCCCGTTGCTCTCCATGCCCGGAATCCAGGGCTTGGCACCGCGCAGTTCCCGAACCCGGGCCGCGTGACGGGCTTCCACCGAGTGGATCCGCAGGGCTGCTTCCAGCACGACATCGTTATCGATCAGCCGCGGAGCCTGGCCTTTGTAGGCCCGTACACCCGTGTCTTCAAAAGCCTGAGCGACGGTTTTGAATACGTCGTAGTTGCTGAACACCGTCGGGAAGGCACCCTTAGCCGTGAAGTCGAAGTTCGGCTTCGATACGGCCATGAAACCCAGGGCCTGCAGCGTCCGGCGCAGGAAGTTCACGTGGGCGTTTTCGTGCATGCGGATTTCCTCGAAGATAACCCGGTCCTGGCCCGGAATCAGGCCTGGCGTGTTCATACCGATGTTGTAGAACTCGGCTTCGAGGTACTCCAGGGTGAGGGCAAAGTTGAGGATTTCAGGAATGTGGGCCGTCGTCTTACCGTAGGCATTCTTCAGGGAAGCGGCCAGCACCAGCGGAGCGGCAGCAACGGCAACTTTGGCGCCAATCCGGAACATGTTCCGACGCGAGTTCATGCGCTCGTAAACCTCCGGGTCTACCTTTTCAAATTCGGAGAAGATGTTTTGCAGATTCATAATCCGGGAGAATTAAGCAGTTGGGAGGTTGTTGGCTGTAATCATAGTTTTGATAAAGGGCTGCGCCAGCGGCAATACCTGGCTCGGTTCGCGGACGACGTCCAGACCGTCACCGTTGATCACGTCCGTACCAGCAAAGTGACCGGTGCGCGGATCGAGCAGGGTGCGGATGGCAGCCGCGTGACGGGCTTCGACCGAGACGATCTTGCCGGCCAGGGCCAGGAAGTCGGGAGAGGTTAGGTACTTGCCCGCACCGTTGTAGGCCGAAACACCCAGGTCTTCAAACGTCCGGGCCGTGGTCAGCACGGCGATACGGTCGCGGAAGTTGATCATGCTGAAATCCACTTCCAGCATCGGGATAGCGGCGCTACCCAGCGCGGCACGGAAGAATTCGCGGTGCGCTACTTCGTGGTCCCGAATGTCCTTCAGCTTGGACCGTTCGTCGGCAGTCATGCCGTTGTAGGGCATCATCACCACCATGTCGTAGAAAGCGGCCTCCAGCTGTTCCAGGGCGTACGCATAATTCAGAATGCCCACATCCCCTGACCCCAGGTCTACCGCACCCGCAATCCGCGCACCCACCGGCACGGCGGCCGGCTCAACCAGCGAGTCCTTGCTGCACCCGGCGAGTACGGCCGTCGTTGAGGCCGCTGCAAAGCCGGCCATGCGAAGGAATAACCGACGTCCTACCGGTTCCAGACGTAACTCGGTTTTCTCAGCTCCGGGAGCTGATGAGCGAAATAGTCTGCTCATATAAAAAAGTAGATTGATGTGAATAGTAGCCCGCCGACCTTCGGCGAATACAAACCTATCTACGCATTGTAGAAGGTTTTGGATTTCGGAACCATCGGTATTATTGAGGGAGCGGGCCAAGCCTGAGGGAACGGTCCTGATAGGACACAAGCCTCATTTATTGGTATTAGACCAAGATTATCAGGCGCTTACGTGTGTACATACAACAATAGGTAGCCAAAAGGTGACACGTAACCGGCGATTTATTTTTTTTGGGGAGGAACCAAACCTGCTTCACCCCAGGCTTTCTCCAGCACCTGAAGAGCCGGGCGTCCCTGCGGGCTGTACTGGTCGCGTTCGCGGCCGCGGTGATCTTCCTCGAGAAACCACTTCCAGGCAAATCCGCCCGCAAACCAGGCCTGGGGCCAGACCGCTTCCAGCAGGGCGGTGTACGCTTTGTCCTGCAGCTCCGGGGCGGGGACACAGGGCGTTTCGGACTCCCAGGGCCGACGGGCACCCTCGGCGCAGGCCCGGTAGCCAAATTCGGTAAACAGGATGGGTTTGCCGGTCCGGCCGCTGAAGGCCCGCAGCTCCCGGAGGGGCCGCCGCCAGCCGCGGACCAGATCCTGCGGACTCGGATTGGGCGCATCGCTCAGCGGAAAGTAGGCGTCTACCCCCACCAGGTCGAGCTGGTTCCAGAACGGAATGTCGGTATAGCGGTCCCAATTGGCGGCATAGGTCAGCGGGCCTTTATAGATCTGGCGAACCTGGCCGATGAGGCGATTCCAGAAGGCCGGGCGGGCAATGGCGAAGCGGTCCAGTTCGGTGGTGATGCAGAAGAGCTCGACCTGCAGCGAATCGGCCAGCCGGGCAAAGTCCAGCACATACCGGCTGTAATCGGCTTCAAAGGTCTGCCAGTCGGCCTCCCGCTCAAAGGCCAGATCGAGGTGCGATCCGCCCTGGAGCCAGACGTGCGGTTTGAGCATGATTTTCAGTCCCTGGGCCCGGGCCATGCGAATGGATTCGGCGATGCCTTCCGGCGTTTCGCCCCACCACTGGAAGGAACGCTTTTCGCGCTGGTTCCCGAAATAATAAAAGTGGGGATCGCCTTTTCGGGAAAAACCGTAGGGGACCACCGCCACCCACTCCCCGCCGATGGCTTTGATCGCGGCCAGGCCTTCCGGCCCCGTGCGCCGCGGCGGAGCCACCAGATTCACGCCTTTGTATTTAGGACCCCGGTAGACAGGGGGCTCGGCGTGGCAGGCCAGCAGCAGCCAGCCCAGCACCCAGATCAGGGCGGTGCGAAGGCAGGCTGGCGACGATAACCGTAAGTAGGAGAGGCGCATGGGATCAAAGACAGTTGCGTTCGGGAAGAGCCAGCGGAAGCATACGGCCTTTTTCTTACCTTCGCGCATCGATTGTTTATAATGGAGTTCGACGAATACCTCAAAAGCAAAAAGATCGAAGCCGCCCGCTTTGCGGCTCAGGAGCCCGGCCGGTACGCCGACTGGAAAGCGGCTTACGGCCAGATGCACCCGGAAAGTTTTACCACGGCAAAAAAATTCCTAATTAACGAAGTCCGCCGCCGCTATCGTATAACCGATTGAGCCCCCGGGGCAAACCCTATGCCACTCAGCGTCTAGAGCGACCTGCATAGGTGGTTCTACCGGTGATTTTCCGGGGTGAAATACAGGATTTAAGCATTATTAGTTTACAATACAGCTTATTCTGATTTCCCGGTCGGCAACAGGGCATTTTGGTTGTATCCCCTCAATAAACTTTAAAGCCTTTTTGTTTTCTCCGGGGGATTTTGCCTGATTCTTTGGTCTGCCTGTGGCTTTCTCCGCCTGTTTGGGCCGTTAAATAACTAAAGAATGCCCTTCGTTAACAAAGGCTGAAAAACGCCAGTTAAAGCACCGTAAGTATACACACGAGGGAGCTTTTTCTAACGCTCGCTGGCTGCTGCCGATCAGGCCTGGTCCTGACATCGATTCTGTTTATTCTACGAATATCCTTCTGGAAAACTACATAGCTAAGCAGCAGCTATTTCGGACGTATGGTTATAAATGATCATCTTTTAGTTTATTAAACGAGGAACAATGGACGAGAACCGGTTGAACGAAACAGGCCCCTTCACGACGGAAACGAAAAATGCTTATCTCCCCGGTAGTCAGGGTAAGGCTGGGCGATTGACAGAGCAACTTGGGCCGGACGCTCCGCAATCCCGGACCAGTTCGCCTGACTTACTTTGTTTTTCCCACCTTCGCTGGGCCTTTGTGTTCCAACGCCCCCAGCATCTTCTGACGCGGGCAACGCGTCACTGGCGGGTATTCTTTGTCGAAGAGCCCATCTGGGACGAAAGTTTCCGGCTTGAAACCCGACGCGTCGGTGAGCGTTTATGGGTAGCCGTCCCCCCCATCCCCGGCCACTGGTCCGAAGAAGAGAAAATGGCGGGCATGCGCAAACTGATTAATTCGCTGCGGCTGCAGCACGCGGTCCGGCGGTACATTTCCTGGTATTATACGCCCATGGCGGTGCCGTTTACGGACCACCTCAACCCGGAAGTCGTGGTTTACGACTGCATGGATGAGCTTTCGGCCTTCCGCGGCGCACCTCCGCAACTGGTCATCCAGGAAGAACGCCTGATGAGCATGGCCGACGTGGTCCTGACGGGTGGTCAGAGCCTCTACGAAATCCGGAAGCACCGTCATCCCAACGTGCATCCGTTCCCCAGCAGCATCGAACGGGCGCACTTCGGACAGGCCCGCCAGCCGCTGCCTGATCCCGCCGACCAGCGGCCCATTAAAGGCCCCCGCATGGGCTTCTTTGGCGTCCTCGACGAGCGGTTTGATGCCGAACTGCTGCGTCAGCTGGCCGAACGCCGTCCCGACTGGCAGTTTGTCATGCTGGGTCCCGTGGTAAAAATTGATCCGGCCAGCCTGCCCCATGGCGAGAATATTCACTACCTGGGCATGAAATCCTACCAGGAGCTGCCGGCTTACGTGAGCCACTGGGACGTTGCCCTGCTGCCGTTTGCCATCAACGAATCAACCCGCTACATCAGCCCGACCAAAACGCCGGAATACCTGGCCGCCGGCCGGCCGGTGGTGTCCACGCCGATCCGCGACGTGATCCGTCCGTACGGGGAGCGCGGTCTGGTTTCCATTGCCGATACCGCGGAAGCCTTCGAGCGGGCCATTACCGTAGCGCTCAACCAGTCTGCGGCGGCTCAGCAGCAGTGGTTATCCGAGGTGGATGCCTTCCTGTCAACAACCTCCTGGGATCAGACCTGGAGTAAGATTCACCAGCTGGTGAACGAGCAACTGTTGGTTAAAGGCGCATAAAGCCGTAATATTGAGGATCCAATCATACCATCGCACACACCTTCTATTGTCTATGCATTACGATTTTGCCATTGTCGGGGCCGGGTATGCCGGTAGCGTGCTGGCCGAGCGTCTGGCCAGCCAGGCCGGAAAAAAGGTACTGGTAATTGACAAACGCCCCCACATCGGCGGCAACGCGTACGATTATTATAACGAAGACGGTATACTCATTCACCTGTACGGTCCGCATATCTTCCACACGAATTCGCCGGAAGTCTTTGCTTACCTGTCTCAGTTCACCGAATGGCGGCCTTACGAACACCGCGTTCTGGCGCAGGTCGACGGCCAGCTGCTGCCGATTCCCATCAACCTGGATACGGTGAACAAACTCTACGGGTATAACTTTACCGAAGAAGAACTCGCCGAGTACTTTAAAACCATCGGTGAGCCGGTCGAAAACATCCGGACGTCGGAAGATGTCGTGGTGAGCCAGGTCGGGCGGGATCTCTACGAGAAGTTTTTCCAGGGATACACCCGCAAGCAGTGGGGGCTGGACCCCTCGGAGCTGGATAAGTCGGTGACCTCCCGGATTCCGACCCGGACCAACCGTGATGACCGGTACTTCGGCGACCAGTTCCAGTACATGCCCCTCCACGGCTTTACCAAGATGTTCGAAAAGATGGTTGACCATCCGAACATCACCCTCATGCTGGGAACGGATTTCAAACAGGTGAAGGAGACGCTTTCGTACGATCAGCTGATTTATACGGGTCCCGTCGACGAATACTTTGATCACTGCTACGGCAAGCTGCCTTACCGCTCGCTGCACTTTGAGCACAAGACGATCGATCAGGAGGTTTACCAGCCGGTGGCGGTGGTGAACTATCCCCAGACCAACGAGTATACCCGGATCACGGAATACAAGTATCTGACGGGCCAGGAGCACCCCAAGACCAGCATTACCTTTGAATACCCGCGGTCTGAAGGCGATCCGTACTACCCGATTCCGAAGCCGGAAAATGCCGAACTGTACCGCAAGTACAAACAACTGGCGGAAAGCCAGCCGAATGTGCACTTTGCGGGCCGGCTGGGTACGTACCGCTACTACAACATGGACCAGGTGGTTGCCCAGGCACTGACGCTGTACAAAAAGCTCACCGGTGCCGAATCACTGGAGGAAGTTGTAAACGGCAATAGCGCAGCCGCTACCAAATAAGCACCCAAGAAAAGCAAAAGCCCCTGCCGGATTTACCTGGCAGGGGCTTTTGCTTGATATAATGTCTTAAAGGGAAAAAGCCTGGGAAGGGTTCCCTTAGCTGTACAGCACGGTACGCAGATCAACCTGATCGAGGTACGGTTCCAGCGGGTGCGGACGACGAATGGTCTGCAGATCCTGCTGACGAAAGGTTAGCAAATCCTGAAAATCATGACTCTCGGGCTGGTAGCTGGAGCGCATAAAGTACGCTTCAACAAAGAAATCGCCCAGTGCGTATAATTTCACGAGAAACGGAGGGGCATCCCGCGTCAGCAGATACGTACCATACCGCCAGAGAACATCCGCTTTTTCGGTGACGGGTAATAGATTGAATTCGTACTGTGTGACCATACCGTAAATGGATCAATAGCCTGCATCTCATCAACAATCATATTCACGTTACGGTAGGTAATTAACCTTTGTGAGAGGCAAGTTACTAAACTTGGGGGAGAAAAAAGGCGGGTTTCCGAGGGAGCGGTCAATTAAATTTAATATACTACCCAACAATGTTTATAAATATACTAGAATAAAGGGTTCACAAACTCGAAATCAGCCCCTTGCCATCACGCTTCTTCCCGCTTCCGGCTGCGGGTAGGGGCAAAAAGATATTGACGCAGGCGTTCCTCCAATTCGGTTAGGGAAAGGTTTGGGTATAGTTCACCGTCGATCGCCAGGGCGATGCGCCCCGTCTCCTCGGAGATGGCAATGGCCGCGGCGTCGGTCGCTTCGCTCAGTCCCAGGGCGGCCCGGTGGCGAAAGCCCGTACTGGTCGGCAGCTCGTCATTTTCCGAAGCGGGCAGGATGCAGCGGGCGGCCTTTACCCGGCCGTCGAGGATGATGGTCGCCCCGTCGCGGAGTGGGCTGTACTGACCAAAAATGGAAAGCAGCAGTCGTTTCGACAGTACCGCATCGAGCCATTCCCCGGACTGAATGTATTTCTCGAGGCCGTCGTTTTTGCCGATAATGATGAGGCCACCGGTAAATTCAGCCGCCAGAGCGCGGCAGCCGTCGATGATCGGTTTAAGGGGGGTGGTGGGTTCGGGGGTGCTGTTCTGCCCCAGCCATTGCCGGACCAGCCGGCTGTTGGCGACATTGGTGGACTTGCCGATGATGAGCAGAAACCGCCGGATTTCCTGCTGAAAAATAACGATCAGCGCCAGTGCCCCTACGCCCATGAAATTTTGCAGGAGCGAGGTCAGCAGTTCCAGGCCCAGGGCCCGAACCGCCAGGTAAAACAGGTACACCAGCAGATAACCAAGAAACACCCGGCTGGCGATGCTACCGCGAACCAGGTAATAAACCTGGTACAGCAGCAGGGCCACGAGCAGAATGTCCAAGGCGTCTACCCATTCGAAATCCAGAAACAAAAATTGTATTGCAGGCATAAAGGCGTAGGTCATGAGAAATCAGGATTTAGGTCGCCCCGTAGGCAGGTGGCTGACAAGCGTGACGGCTTCCACCGCTTCCCGCACATCGTGCACCCGCAGGATAGCCGCTCCCTTCAGCAGCGCCACCGTATGGAGGACCGTCGTGCCGTTGAGGGCCTGTTCGGGCGAGATGCCCAGCGTTCGCCAGATGGTCGATTTACGCGAAAGGCCCACCAGCAGCGGTGCTTCAAAAACGTGAAAAGCCTCCAGTTCGTGTAATAGCGCAAAATTTTGGGCCGGTGTTTTAGCAAAACCAAAGCCGGGATCAATCAGGACGTCGACCTGCCCAAGCGCCCGAAGCCGGTCCAGCTGCTGTTGCAGTTCCAGCCGGATGTCGGGAACCAGGTCCAAATAGGTGGTCTGCTGGGCCATGGTCTGGGGGGTACCGCGCATGTGCATCAGCACATAAGGTACACCCAGGGCCGCAACGGTCGGAAACATGGCCGGGTCGAGCGTTCCACCGGACACATCGTTGACCAGAACCGCCCCGGCTTCCACCGCCTGCCGCGCCACCGACGCCCGAAATGTATCGATCGATAGATAAGCTTCCGGAAAGGCCTGCCGAAGGGCTTCGACGACCGGCAGAACGCGGTCGGCCTCTTCGCTGTCGGAAACTTCGGTCGCACCCGGCCGGGTAGAGTAACCGCCCAGGTCCATAAAAACGGCGCCCTCGCTGAGCATTTCACCGGCCCGCTCCACGCTCTGTTGGACCGAAGCTGTCCGGCTGCCGGCGTAGAAGGAATCCGGCGTCAGATTCAGGATGCCCATCACCGCCGGGCGGCTCAGGTCCAGCATTTGCCCCCGTAGGTTGAGCGTTTTTTTTGTAACTTTCGGCATTTACTATTCAGTCGTCAGTCCTCACTCGCCAGTCGGTCAGTCAACGTCCGCGACTGAAGACTGACCGCTGAAGACTGAAGACTTTTTTATGCTCCAAACCGAATCTCAATATCGACAAGTCATTCAACTCTGCAAAGAGGTCTTTTTGAAAAAGAACCAGGATTACGGTACGGCCTGGCGGATTCTCCGGCTCCCTTCCATTACCGATCAGATCTTCATCAAGGCCCAGCGAATCCGGACCATTCAGGAGCGTGGCACCCAGCGCGTGGCCGAAGGCGTTGTGCCGGAATTCATGGGCATCATCAACTACTGCGTGATGGCCCTGATTCAGCTGGAATTGGCCGAGGATCCCCGCACGGAGATACCAACCAACGAATTGAATTCGTTGTACGACCAGCAGGTAAACCGCGTCAAGGACCTGCTTTTTGCCAAAAACCACGATTACGGCGAAGCCTGGCGCGAGATGCGGGTCAGTTCCATGACGGACATTATCCTCATGAAGCTGCTGCGGACGAAGCAGATTGAAGACAACGAAGGTAAGACGCTGATATCCGAGGGCGTCGAAGCCAATTATATGGATATGATCAATTATGCCGTCTTTTGTTTGATAAAGTTAGGCATTGCTGAAACTGTAGAGGGATGACTACCAAGTTTGCATCGGCCGCGTCTACCACCTCCCGTTCATCGGGCTGGCGCATTACCGCCCAGATCGCCCGTTTTCTGGTAGGTCTGGTTTTTATTTTCTCCGGGCTTATCAAGATCAACGATCCCGTTGGGACCCAGATCAAGCTGACGGAATACTTTGAAGTGTTTGCCGTGGATGTACCGGCCATGGCCGGGCTGTTCCACGGTCTGATTCCGTATGCGCTGCTGCTATCGGTCTTTTTCTGCGCTGCCGAGGTCATTCTGGGCGTGGCGCTGCTGGTGTCCTACCGGATACGGCAGACGGCCTGGGTGCTGCTGGCGCTGATTCTCTTTTTTACGTTTCTGACGTTTTACTCCGCCTATTTCAATAAGGTTACCGATTGCGGCTGCTTTGGCGATGCCATCAAGCTGACGCCCTGGACCTCCTTTACCAAAGACATCGTCCTGCTGGCGCTGATCCTCCTGATTCTGGCCCAGCGGAAAACCTTCCGGTCGGTTCGTTCGGGGTTCTGGGTAGGGCTTTCGGCTTTGGTATCGGTGGCCATTGGCGTCTACGCCATCCAGTATCTGCCCCCGCTTGACCTCCTGCCTTATGCCGTGGGCAAGCGCATTCCGACCCAGATGCAGCCGTCGGAACCGCTTCGGTACAAGTACATCATGGAGAAAGGGGGCAAGCTGAGCGAGTTCGAGCAGTTTCCCACCGATACGACCTACCACTTCAAGGAAATGGTGCTGCTCAATGAGTCGGCCCGGCCCAAAATCACGGACTATCGCGTCTGGAACGAGGAAGGAGATTTCACCCAGCAGACCTTCGAAGGCAACAAGCTGTTCCTGATTATCAAGGACGTTAACGATGTTAACCCGGCCAATATGCCGGCCATTCGTCGGCTGATGCGGGGCGTAGAAGGCAAAGGCATTACGCCCCTGATCCTGACTTCGGTGAGCGACGAGCAGATCAACCCGTTCCGCCACGAATACCAGCTGGGCTTCCCGGTCTATAAAGCGGACGCTACGGTCCTGAAGACCATCAGCCGGTCGAACCCAGGCATCTGGCTGCTGAGCCAGGGCGAGGTGCGCGGCAAATGGCACCATAACCGAACGCCGGAGGCGGAGGAAGTAATGAAGCTGGTGAGCACCGCGACCCCAACCCAGCCGTAACCCTTACAGATTACCAGCTTGAAAAACATTTTTCTGGTCGGAATGCCTTCTTCCGGCAAAAGCACCGTCGGCAAGCGCCTGGCGCGGGAGCTGGGGTACACCTTTGTGGACACGGACCGGCTCATTATTCGGGAAGAAGGCCAGAGCATTAACGACATTTTCCGGGAGAAGGGCGAAGGCTATTTCCGGGAGGCAGAACGCCGGGTTCTGCGAACCATTCAGCCGGACGCCCGCCTGGTGGTGGCTACCGGCGGCGGCATGCCCTGCTTCCACGGCAACATGGAATACATCAACGAAACCGGCTTCAGCGTCTTTCTGGATGTGAGCCCGGAGGTTCTGCTCGGTCGGATGTACCGCCACGGCGAGGACGACCGGCCGCTGTTTCGCCCGGGTGACCCAGCCCTGCTGGAAAACCTTCGCCAGCGCTACAACGATCGTCGGCCGGTTTATGCACAGGCCAGACTGATCGTCAACGGCGATACCGACCTCGACAGCCTGCTACGGCAGGTAACCAGCCAGTTATGAACAGAAAAGCCCGGCCTGAATAAGCCGGGCTTTTTGTTTACGTTGCCAGTCAGGCTCCCTTAGAAGAAAACGCCCACCGAGAGCATGACGTTGGTCAGGCGGTTGGTGATCTGGGCCGAGGCGTAGTCGCTGCTTCGGGCTAGGGTGTAAGGCGTGTAAGCCGATTTGAAGGTGTTGACCGTCCCGCTGATGTCGGCGAAGTACCGCTCCGTCCGCACGCCCAGCCCACCGGATACCAGCAGCTTGGTGCGGTCCAGATTGTCGAATCGTTGCTTATAGGGATCCGCCAGGTAGGCCGCTCCACCACGAAGGCGAAGCAAACCCGCCCGGAATTCGGCACCCGCGCGGAAGTTAACGACGTTCTGGTAAGTGCTCTGAATCTCCTGCCGGACATCCTCCCGGAAATCCCGGTTACCCTGGGCGTTGTAGGCGGTGGTGCTCACCCGCATGCCGGCATAGCCAACGTATTCCGCCGATGCCGTAATGAAGCCCACGCGCTTGGGGCCCAGGAACAGCGTCGCACCACCCGAGGCACGCAGGGGCGAGGTCAGGGCATATTCGAAATTGTTCGGTACGATATCGATGGTATTCCGGTTGACGGGCAGGTTCGGGTCCCGGGCGTCGATGGTGACCGATTGTTCAAAGGTTTCCCGCACGTTGGTGAAGGTAGGCGAAATCAGCGAAGCCCCGATCTGCAGATTCGGGTCGAGGCGGTAGATCATCCCCAGCGACACGTTCAGGCCGTTGCCGCTGACGGTCAGGCGGTCCGTCTGCCCAATGCGGTTGAAGGTTCGCCCGCCGATCACGTCTTCGTTGTAGATGTTGTCGAAATCGTACCGAAGCCGGGTCAGCCCGAAGGAGGCTCCCAGGTAAAGCTTATCCTGGTAATTTCCCGCGTAGGTAAAGGTCCACTGGCTTTGCCCGCCGGTTGACTCAAAGGTATTCCGCTGGTCGGTCGGTGCGTTGGGATCGTAGCGGAAGTAAGGCGGCCCGCTCTGGTTATTGGGGCGTTCGGTACCGTTGATCAGGAACAGCTGATAAGCCGCCGCTTCCAGGTTGTTGGCCTGGTTGGTCTGGGTATTGTATTCCCGATCGAGGTCCGCCCCGCTGATCTGCCGATTGTTGGCCCGTTCGATATAGGAGTCCGCAATCGAACTGACGTTGTTCCGCCCCTGAAACGAGAAGCGGTTGGTCAGGGAGTTCAGCCGCGTGTAGGTAACTCCCAGGGCGGTTCGTCGCCACCGCCGGTTTTCGCTCTGGGCATTCCCGGCGATCACGATGCCCAACTGCCCCACGTTCGGGCTGACTTTGGATTCCCGGACCCCCTGGCCGATGTAAGTGGACTGGGTATTGGTCAGATTGAGCGAGGGGCTAATGCTCAGCTCGGAACGGTTATAGAACCCCAGGCCGGCCGGGTTTCCGAAGGAGGAGCTGGCGTCGCCGCCCAGCGCCGCGTGGTTGCCGCCCAGGCCCCGAAAACGGGCTGTACCCGTCTGCGTTATCTCCGAATAACGAAAGGCATCACCGGCGTACTGGCCGAAAGCCGTACCGGTCAGGAGGAACATCCCTAACAGGCTTATTCCTGTTTTCATATGCAATGCAAAGGTAAAGTGAACGATGGTCTATGGATAGGGTGCGGCAGGCGAACGGATGGACCGATAGGCTACCTGTTCATACAACGAAAAACCCCGCTGGTTGTAGGTGCCAGCGGGGTTTTTTTATCATAAATCGAACGAAAGCCTGCGATTAGCGGGGTCCCCGTGAGCCACCACCGGAGTAGCTGCCGCTACTACCGGAGCTGGAACTGCCGCCCCGGCTGCCGCCGCTATTGTACGAAGGCGATGGGCTGCTGTAGGTGCTGCTGCCCCGGCTGCCGCCGCCATCGTAGCTGCGGGAAGGCTGGCTATAGCTGGGTTGGCTGTAGCTCGGCTGGCTGTACCGCGGCTGTGCGTAATCGCTGCTACCGCTGTTGGTACTGGGCGCGCTGTAGCGATACTGGCTGCCGTTGTCCGAAGGCGGCGTGTAGCTGCCCCGACTGTTCTGGCGCGGACGGGCATAGTAGCTGTCGTTGCCGCTGGCACTGTTGCCGCTATTGTAGCTCGGTGCTGTAGTGCTGCCGCTGGTACGGGCCCCTTCCGAGGATCCACCCCCGTAGTAGTAACCGTTCCCGTTGCTGTTGGCGCGGCCCCGGCTGTAATAGCTGTCACGGTCGCTGGATTCCGAGCGGCTGTTGCCCGAATTGTTGTAATACGTGTTATTGCTCGGGTTGAGTGAACCGGCACGGCGACCACCGTCGTTAGGGTTAGCCCGCGGCGTGTTTACGAACTCGCCATTGTAGCGGCCGCTGGCGCCGCTGGCACCGGTGCGGGCACCGTAGCGGTAATTGCGGTCAGCACCAACGACATTGTTGAAGTTGTTGACAACCACCACCGGCCGGCGATTCCAGCCGCCACCGCCGTAGAAGCCACCACCCCAGAAGGGATCGTAGAAGCCGTTCATGCCCCAGGGTGAATACCCCCAGCGGTTCCAGCCCCAGCCGCCACCGTAGAAGCCACTGCCCCAGAAGGGGTCATAAGCCATGGCCGGACCCCAGAAGGGATCGTAGAAGCCGTACCAGGAGCGGGGGCCCCACATGCCGTAGCCCAGGCCAAAGCCGGTCGAGAATCCGATGGCCGGGCCAGCCCAGCCAAAGCGATTCCAGCGCCAGGCATTGTTATTGGCCGTCCAGTTGGCAGCATTAAAGCCGTCAACAAAGCCGTCGTTGTAGTTATTGCTCCAGCCCGGATCCGGTGAGATTCCCCGGCCAACCTTGCGGGCGGAAAGGTCAGAATAATACTCTTCTTCGTTAAAGAGAGGCCTGTCGGTCTGCTCGGTAAAATCCGGATTGACGTTACGGGCCCGACGCGTATTAACCGGATTGTCGGTGTAACGCTGCTCGGTGGTTTGCGAACGCCCGGCTTCCGGCGTCCGGTACACGTAGGCATCCGATGAATTGCCGTACAAATCATCGGTTTCGCCGCCGTTGCGGGCGACTTGCTGGCTGGTGCTGCACCCCTGCAGGGCAAGAGCGGCAACCAGCGCAACATATGGTAATGTACGATTTGCTTTCATGGTGAACGCTTGGATCAGGTTCAAGAATCACGGTCTCTACTAAGCATAACGCGAATAAGAGCCGTTTGATTACAAAAATAACAGAAAAACCTATCTTTGCAAGCCCGTTTTTTCAGAATCCTGGACGGGTTATAAACCGGCTTTTCGAAGGGTTTTCACAGCATTAGACCCCAAAATCGGGGAAAGGGTTTAAAGGGAAATTATATTTTCTTGAACTGTCTGATAAACAGGTTGTTCTAAACAAAAGTATGGCCAAAGCAATACCTTCGCGCAGCGAGAATTATTCAGAGTGGTACAATGAACTGATCAAAAAAGCGGATCTGGCGGAAAACTCCGCCGTACGCGGCTGTATGGTCATCAAGCCCTACGGTTTCTCCATCTGGGAGAAGATGCAGCGGGCGCTGGACGATATGTTCAAGGAGACCGGACACGTCAACGCCTACTTCCCGCTGTTTATCCCCAAATCGTACCTCAGCAAGGAAGCTTCACACGTGGAAGGCTTTGCCAAGGAGTGCGCCGTGGTGACCCATTACCGCCTGAAAAACGCCGAAGACGGCTCGGGCGTGGTGGTCGATCCCGAAGCGAAACTGGAAGAAGAGCTGATCGTCCGGCCGACGTCGGAAACCGTCATCTGGAGTACCTATCGCAACTGGATCCAGTCGTACCGCGATCTGCCGCTGCTGATCAACCAGTGGGCCAATGTCGTGCGCTGGGAGATGCGGACGCGCCTGTTCCTGCGGACGGCCGAATTTCTCTGGCAGGAAGGCCATACCGCCCACGCTACCGCCCAGGAAGCCATGGACGAAACCCGGCAGATGCTGGACGTGTACGCCCGCTTTGCCGAGGAATGGATGGCCATGCCGGTGGTTCGGGGCATCAAAACGCCGAACGAGCGCTTCGCCGGGGCCGATGAAACCTTCTGCATCGAGGCCATGATGCAGGACGGCAAGGCCCTGCAGGCCGGGACCTCGCACTTCCTGGGTCAGAATTTCGCCAAAGCCTTCGAAGTTCAGTTCCTCAACAAGGAAAACCAGCTGGAATACGTCTGGGGAACCTCCTGGGGCGTGAGCACCCGGCTGATGGGTGCGCTGATCATGGCGCATTCCGACGACGACGGGCTGGTGCTGCCCCCGAAGCTGGCACCCATCCAGGTGGTGATCGTGCCGATTTACCGCAACGAGGAACAGCTCGAACAACTGACGGCCCGCATCAAACCCGTCATGCAGGAACTGCGCCGCGCGGGCATCAGCGTCAAGTACGACGATAATGACAATAACAAGCCCGGCTGGAAATTTGCCGAGTACGAGCTGCGGGGCGTTCCCGTCCGGCTGGCCATGGGCATGCGGGACCTGGAAAATAACACCGTCGAGGTGGCTCGCCGGGATCTGAAGACGAAAGAGACGGTCGCCTTCGACGGCATCGTGGCCCACGTTCAGGCCCTGCTGGAAGATATTCAGCAGTCGATCTACCAGAAAGCCCTGGCCTTCCGCGAGGCCAACACCTTCCGGGTCGACACCTTTGAGCAGTTCAAGGAGCAGATCGAAAAAGGCGGCTTTATCCTGGCGCACTGGGATGGCACCAACGAAACCGAAGAGGCCATCAAGGAAGAAACCAAGGCAACGATCCGCTGCATTCCGCTGGAAGGCGGAGAAGAGGAAGGCGTTTGCGTGTACTCCGGGAAACCCTCCAGCCGCCGGGTCGTCTTCGCCCGGGCCTACTAAAGCGCCAAACCATCTGACGATACAGGTCGCTATCAAGCCGAACACGGGCCAGTCTAAGGCCCCGTGTTCGGCTTTTTTGGTTCTACCAATGACCACGCTAGCTGTCCTTACCCCGGCGTTCCAACGCCGCAAGCGGGGAACTGTCCCGGTGCCTAAACCGCTGACAAAAAAACAGCCGGGCTTGCCGCATTATCCTGACAAGTGGATAACTTTGCTGAAAATCAATTCATTTACTTATGGTACAAGCGAAAGCCGGGGATACGGTGCAGGTGCACTACACCGGACGCCTCACGGACGGGACCATTTTTGACTCGTCAATGGGCCGCGATCCGCTGCAGTTTCAGGTAGGCAGTGGGATGGTTATCAAAGGGTTTGACGAAGGCGTCAAGGGCATGGCAGTGGGGGAGGAGAAAACGGTGCATATTCCGGTGGACGACGCCTACGGGCCAGCCAGCGAGGAAATGGTCTTTGACTTCGACCGTGCCATGATTCCCGATGATATTCCGCTGGAAGTGGGAATGACGCTGAACATGCACCAGGACGGCAACCCGCGGGTGGTGCCGGTGATCGTTCGGAACGTGACCGAGTCATCGGTTACCCTCGACGCCAATCATCCCCTGGCGGGCCAGGAGCTGATCTTCGAAATCCAACTGGTGAACATCAGCGCTCCGTCGAGCCTGATCCTGACCCCGTAAGGCAGAAGCGTTCACGCCTCGTTTATAGCCGGTCCCTGATCAGGGACCGGCTTTTTTATTCGTCGCTGCCCAGTTTCTTGGTGACAATCTGCTGGGGTTTGCCGCGGTAGGAGACGTCGGCTCCGCCGCGGGTTGCCATATCCAGCCGCTGGCGGACGTTGACATGCGCGTCGCTGGCACCCTGGGCGCGAATGATCGCCTCCTCCGTCATGAGATCGTAGGCCATCAGATCAGACGCCCCGGACAGATCGGCTTCCAGGACCTGGGTGGTTCCACGCAGCCGGATGTCCGACGCTCCGGAGGCGTTCAGGCGGATTCTTTTAGCGGTTAAGTTGCTGGTAGATAGATCCGAAGCGCCGGATAGATTGAGTGTCAATTCGGTTGTCGTAAAACCGTCCCGGATAACGGCATCCGCCGCTCCGCTAAGCGTTAGGCCTTTCAGTTCCGGCATGGTCACAATCAGCCGCGGGCTTTTCCGGCTGCCGATATTGAGCCATTCCCGGGCAGGGCGGTCCATCCGGGCCGTGAGTACGCCATTTTCGCTTTTGACGATCAGGTATTTACTTTCCCCCGGCGGCACATCAGCTTCGACGTTGAACGCTCCCTGCCGGATTTCCACGTTCAGGGCACTGCCAACGTTGAGGCGATCGAAGGGGGCGACGGTAAACTGACGGGCAGCGTCCTGGGCCAGCGTGGAAAGCCCGGTCAGGCCGAAAAAGGCGAGAAAAAAGAAGGAACGGCGGTTCATAACAGCATGCGGTTGTCTGGATTTGTTCATAAGATGCTAGTGGGGCAGGAAAGGTTGCACGGACTCAGTCTCGTTTAATGCGGGCGTCGAAGATAAAAGGCTCGGTTCCCAGGAGCCGGATCTGCCGGAAGTCCGGATGCAGCGGATTAAGCAGGTAATTGTGTTCGTAGGGAACGATGGCGGAAGGAACCCGCAGAATGGGCGTTTCGCCGCGTCTTAGCCAGTCGTCACCCCGGGCCTGGCAGTGGGTGTACTGGAGGTAGGAAGCCCAGTCGGACGGAAGATCCGCTGGCTCCAGGATTTCAACCGGCAGGTCGTCCGGCACGTCGATGACCAGGGTCCGAAAAAGCCCGTTCAGCCCCTCGCCGCTCCGGTGAACGACGTTTTCCAGGCAGGCCAGCGCCCGGGATTCCGCCGTGTAAATGACCTGACGGCCCTGGGAGTTCCAGCGGGCCGGTTGCCCGGAGGCCGTAAGCCGATCCGCCCAGCGGGCCAGCGTAATGCGGAACACCTGCATCAGGCCAGATCCCCGTATTCAATCCGCACCAGCTCTTCCAGCACCAGATCCATGCCGCCGGAGGTGTGCAGTAAATCGAACGGAAGCTGCTCGCCCAGGCCGTAGGCCGGTTTCTCGAGCCAGCGTTTAAAGGCCGCCAGATCCCCGAACAGATCCTGGCCTTTCCGGAAGAGCGCCATCAGTTTGAGCAACATTTCGCTGGTCACCGGGCTGAGGCGCTTGTTTTCCTGCCGGTAGCGCAGCATGGTTTTCTGCGACAGGTCCAGCAAGCCCGCTAGCTGATCCCGGTGGTAACCGGAATGATCGGCGACTTCAAAGAAAGCCTCCGCCGGCAAGCCCTGGTTGGCGTTCCAGACCAGCGTGAAGCGGTCGCGGAGCGCGTGGTCGTATTGCTGAAATGGAAGTGCCGTCATGGAAACAGAAGTTTACGGGCCAAGCTCGGGAAATTTGTCCATATAACCAAGGCATTTGTCCAAAGGTTCAGGAGCCGGGCTTCTGCCAGGGAACGGCCCCACCGCGGCGAATGTGTTCCATCAGGAGCTTGATCAGCTCGTCGCGCTTCCCCTTTTGCTGGTCGACCAGGTTAGTCGTTTCCCGGGGGTCTTCGGCCAGGTTGTAGAGCTCAAACGGGGAGAAGGGATTGGGCTGCAGCAGCTTCCAGTCGCCGAGCCGAATGGCCTGAATGGCCATCCCTTTGTAGGTGTCCTGCCCTTCGCGGCGTACAAAAAAGAGCGGCCGCGTATCCAGGAGGCCGTTTTGGGAAGGGGTTGATTCTTTGTTGGTTAACAGTGTTAGAAAAGAAATGGCGTCTACCGGGCTGCTGGGTTTGCTCCCGGTAAGTTCCAAAAAGGTGGGCATCCAGTCCATGAGCTGCAGCCGGGCGTCGGAAACCTGGCCCGGACGAATCCCTCCCGGCCAGGCAGCCAGGGCCGGAATCCGGATACCGCCTTCGTAGAGCTGGCCTTTCACGCCCCGGTAAGGGCCATTGTTGGCTTTGCCGGGTCCCCAGCCGCCATTGTCGCTGGTGAAGACGATCAGGGTGTTTTCCGCCTGGCCGTTGGCGCGCAGGGCCGCCAGTACCCGGCCGATGCCAGCGTCCATGTGCTCGATGAGCGCGACCAGTTTAGCCCGCTGCGGGTCGATTCCGGGCTGGCGCTGCCGGACGCGTTCCAGAAAAGCGGCCGGGGGCTGCAAGGGGTCGTGGGGTGCCGTGTAGGCCAGGTAGAGGAAAAACGGTTGCCGGCTGGAGCGCCGCCCGCTGAGGTAGCGAATGGCTTCCTCCGTAAATACGTCGGTGGCGTGTCCCGGCGGGTCGACAGGCTGGTTGTTGTGGCGCAGGAAATTCTGGCCATGACGGCGCTTGGCCGTGTAATCGTCCATCATGCCTTCCAGCAAGCCGTAAAACTCTTTAAAGCCGCGCTGGTTGGGCAGGTTGGGTTCCTCCAGGCCGAGGTGCCATTTGCCGACGAGGGCCGTGTGGTACCCGGCTTTCTGCAGGTAATTTGGCAATAGGGGGCCGGGAGCGAGGTAACCCCAGGAATCGTGAATTTCGTCCCGGATCACGCCCGGGACCCCCATTCGCTCCGGGTACCGGCCCGAGAGCAGGGCCGCCCGGCTGGGGGAGCAGACGGGGCTGTTGGCGTAAGAATTGGTAAACCGGATGCCGGCCTTCATCAGGCTGTCGAGGTGGGGCGTTCGCAGATCGGAGGCGCCGTAGCCCGATAAATCCCCCCAGCCGAGATCGTCGGCGATAATAAACAGAATATTGGGTTTGCCGGGCGGTGGAGCGCTGGGACGGTAGCCAGCGAACAGGAAGGAAACCAAAAGGGCCAGCCAGGGCGTTGCCAGAAAAAGCTTCTTCATCATCGGGTCAGGAAACCGGCTGAGGCCGGGCCGGCCAAATTCCTTAAATTTGCGGCATGAATCAAGCAGCGTCCCCACAAACCGGTCTTTTCATCGAACACCTGCCCGTCATGGAGGCCTTTTACACGCTCCAGGGGGAAGGAGCGCATACGGGCCGGGCGGCTTACTTTATCAGGCTGGGCGGCTGCGACGTAGGCTGTCACTGGTGCGACGTGAAAGAATCCTGGGATGCCGAGGCGCACCCGAAGCTGTCGCTGCCCGAAATAGTTCAGGGCGCTTTACAGTACCCGGGGCGGATGGCGGTCATCACGGGCGGTGAACCGCTAATGCACGACCTGAGCGGGCTGACGGCGGCCCTGCAGGAGGCGGGCTTCCGGACCAATATCGAAACCTCCGGCGTCTATCCCGTAACGGGTAGCTGGGACTGGATCTGTTTTTCCCCCAAGAAGTTCAAACAGCCCCATCCGGGCATTTACGCGCAGGCCGACGAGCTGAAAGTGATCGTCTACAACGCCTCCGATTTTGCCTTTGCCGAGTCCTTTGCCCGGCAGGTCCGGCCCGACTGCCGACTCTTTTTGCAACCCGAGTGGGGGCGATCAAACGAAATGCTGCCGCCCATCGTTGAGTACGTAAAATCGCACCCGCAATGGCAGGTTTCGTTGCAAACGCACAAATACATGGATATTCCCTAGCGCGGCCGGTAGCGGCGCTGGTAGTATGGGTATGCATTTCCCTTTTTCCCAATAATTCGGTCGCGCAGTCAAAAAAAGCCGTTGAACTCTATCAGCGCGGGGTGGAGGACTTCAGCCAGCGCAAAACCAGCGAAGCCCTGGAACTGCTGCACCAGGCCATCGAACGGGATACAAGCTACACGGAGGCCCTGCTCAAGCTCGGACAGGTCTACGAATTTTCCCGGCAGCCCGAACAGGCCCTGCAGGTCTACCAGCGGGCCATTCGCCAGCGCCCGGATCAGAGTACGGGGTTGGCCTACCAGTTTGTCGGAGCCTATCTGCTGAAAAAAGGCCGGTACGAGCAGGCCATTCCGTACCTGGAGAAATTCCGGACCTTTTTTGCCCCCCAGACTTCCCAGGGCAAACGCCTGGAGCGGCTGCTGGAAACGGCCCGCTTCGGCCAGCAGGCCCTTCAGCACCCGCTTCCGGTGACCCCGCAGCCCCTGCCGGCAGCCGTGCAGGCCTTCCCGTCGCAGTATTTTCCGGTCCTCACGGCCGATGAGCAGACGCTGGTCTTTACGGTGCTGAAGCCGGAAGGCGACGAAGACCTGATGGTCGCCACCCGGAAGGCAGAGGCCTGGAGTGAGCCGGTTCCGCTCTCGCCCCGGATCAATACGCCCCGGAACGAAGGTACGCCAACGCTGTCGGCCGACGGCCGGACGCTGGTCTTTACCGCCTGCAACGAACGGAACGGCCTGGGAAGCTGCGATCTGTACATCAGCCGGAAAACGGGCGATACCTGGTCGGCCCCCGTGAACCTCGGCGAGCCGATCAACACCCGCCACTGGGAGTCGCAGCCGGCCCTGTCGGCGGATGGCCGGCGGCTGTATTTTGTTTCCGACCGCCCGGGCGGGGTGGGGCGCCGGGACCTCTGGTGCAGCGACCTGGGCGAAAATGGGCAGTGGAAAACACCGTATAACCTCAAGAGCCTGAACACGGCCTTCGACGAGGCCTCGCCCTTCATCCACGCCAACGGCCGGACCCTCTTTTTTGCCTCCGACGGACTGATTGGAATGGGCGGCTACGATTTGTTCGTGGCCGACAGCACCGCCCAGGGCTGGTCGAACCCCCAGAACCTGGGTTACCCCATCAACACGGCTGATGATCAGGCGGCCTTATTTGTGGGTGCCAATGCCACCCGGGCGTACTACTCCTACGAAGAAGCGGGCGGACGGCAGCGCTCCCGCCTGTACGTTTTTGACCTGCCCGAATCCATGCGGGAAAAGATCCGGCCCGTCAGTTACCTGAAAGGGGTGATTACCGACGCCAAGACCCAAAAGCCCCAGCCGGCCACCGTTGACCTGATTGATCTGGCGACCAACCAGCTTGTCTCGCGGGTTCAGGCCGATTCGCTGACGGGTCAGTACACGGCCGTGCTGCCAACCGGCGGCGAGTACGCGCTGTACGTCAGCGCGCCGGGTTACCTCTTTAAAAGTCTGTCGTTTGATTTTACGCAGAAACGGGAAGGCGAGGGCATGGCCCTGAGCGTGCCGCTGGAGCCGATTCGGTCGGCGGGAAAAGAAACGCTGAACAACCTGTTTTTTCCCACGGGCCGCTTCGATCTGGCCGAAAAATCCCGGACCGAGCTCGACCGCCTGGCCCAGTTTATGCGCCAGAACCCCACGGTCAAAGTAGAAGTCTCGGGGCATACCGACGACCAGGGCGAAGCCGCCGCGAACCTGGAGCTTTCCCGCAAACGGGCCCAGTCGGTGGTCAGCTTTCTGGCCGGGGCCGGTGTTGAACCCGCCCGCATCCGCGCCATCGGCTTCGGCGAAAGCCGCCCCCTCGTTCCCAATACCTCCGAAGAAAACCGGCGGCTCAACCGGCGGATTGAGTGGAGGATTCTTTGAATGAAAAGTTAAAAATGAAAAGTGAAAAGTAGGCTTCGCCAATCTGTCCAATTAATGGGCGAAGCCTACTTTTCACTTTTCATTTTTAACTTTTAACTAAAAAGCGCAAAGCGCGACAACGTGCTCCCGGCTGCCGTCGGTCACCCAGGCGTCGAGCTGGGCGGGGTCCTTCATCTGCTGGCCCCGGAGGCGCGGCACGGCCAGGTAGCCGCAGCGGAGGTCGGGAAGGGCGGACATATCGCTCCAGAGCTTTTCGATCTGCGCAACCGGGTAGATGTCTTCCTGGCCGTGGCCCCAGCGGTACTTCACGTCCTTGATGGTAACGTAGGTCGGAATCCGGTGCGCGACGCTCCGGACCGCCCGGGCCAGCTGGGCTTCGTCGCCCCGCTGCAGGTCGTCGCGCGTCAGGCCGAACAGGGCCAGCAGGGGATCGATCTGAATCCAGGTCGTCATCGAGTTGTAATAGCTCAGGTTCAGTTCGTCTTCCTCCCGCGGCTGAGCCAGACCCTCCAGGAGCCGCAGGTGGCCGTTGACGCGCGCCAGTCCGCCCCCGCGGTCTTCGATGCGGCGGGGGACCACTTCAAAGGTCAGCACATGACCGGACTGCAGGTGGTAACCTAGCGCCGCCGGATCGACATCCGCCCCCAGCGTATCGATATTATGCAGCATGATCGTCTCTACCTGCGGCTGCTCGGCCAGCAGCCGGGCCAGCGTGCCGTTGCGGAGCAGGTTGGACACCTCGTACCAGTGCCCCAGGGGCGAGAAGCGCTGGGCGGCGATGTTATCGACATAGTCGGTGCCTTCGCCCTTGCCGCGGGCCCAGTTGATCAGCGTCTGCCGGACGGCTTCGCGGACCTTCTGTTTGTTTTCGTCCAGGGTTTCCTGCGGCATTTCCTCCCACAAAAAGCGGAGATCGCGTTCCATGGGGACAAACCGCTGGCCGATCGAACGACCCGGGGAAAGAAAAGTCGGTCCTTCGTACCCAAAATTCCCCGTTGCCCGCAGCGCTTTTTCAATGGGCGCGTGGGTGAGGTAGCTGGTCGCCACCAGGTGCGGGATGGAGGCGCCGTAAGTCCGGGCGACGCGGCGGGTTTTGGCCAGGTGAATCTCCAGAAAACTGCGGTGAACGCCGTCGATGCCAACAAACGGGTTCAGGGCTTTGATCCCGCCAGCCCCTTTCGTCCAGCGGCTGCCGACCCCGGCGGCCAGGCTCATGACGGCCACTTTCCCGCCCTGAATGGCGGCTTCCCCGGCCGGCCGGGCGCTGCCGAGCTGGGCCAGATGGCCGATTTCGTCGGTCCGGACATCCTCGATCAGCGTTTCGGCCGGGAGGCGGTTCCGGGAAAGCCCGATGCGCCCCCTCTGCAGATCTTCCCGAATTTCCTCGTGCTGGATGTAGTCGAAGCCGTTCTCCTTTTTGATCCGGTCGGCCTTTTCGTCTTCGATCCGGCGATTGCCCTGGGTAGAGGGATCTGATACGTTGAAGAGGTTACTGACGACCGTCCGCAGCAGGGGATAAGCCAGGTTATTTTGCTCGCAGGAAGTGGTAAAGAGGTCAATTTCAGCCCGGCGGATGTACGGGATTGAAGCCGGGTCACGGCGAACCAGCTCCGAGACGTGGATACCATAATAGGCTTCGGGCATCAGCGCATCGCTTCCTTCCTGCAGGTTCGCCCAGGTGCCTTTCTGGTTGATGCGCCAGTTGTAGACGACCGGCTCCATGGCGAAGGGCAGGGCGGAGGATAGTTCTGTTTTGGTTTCCCGCAGAATCTCCAGGACCCGGACCTTGGAAGCTTCGTAATTGGTCGGGCTGACGAACATACCCATGCCGCCGCCGGACATGCCGCCCAGCATCAGAAAACCGTAGTAATCGTCCCCGAAGGTGGCTTTTGCCTTGGCGATGATGCGCTCGGTAAAATGGGTAGAGGCCCAGGGAATGATCGTTTTGATGGGACCTTCCCAGTTGCGGGCCGTGTTGGCGCCCAACTGCCGGATATCACCATCCCGGATCGCCGCCAGGATATTGTCGTAGATCTGGTTCGTCTGCTGGCGGGCGGCCCATTCCCGCTCCCCGCGGAGCAGGTATTTTTCGGTGACCATTTCGAGAATAGGCCCCACATTGGAGGCCATTCCGCCGTGCATCAGCACCAGTGAATGGGTCAGCTGCTCGTAGAAGTCGGGATGAAGCGCCTCTCCTTCCAGCACCCGGTGGCGGGGCAGGAGCGTCCCCCGGCTGATGCCGAATTCGGGATCGCCCTCCTGGGCAAGCGTACCCTGAATGGCTTTGATGCCCGGCCAGACCCCGCCCGAATCCTGCCAGCCGCCGCCCGAACCACCGATCCACTCGCCCAGGATAGCCCGGGAAGCCACCAGGCGTCGTTCGTTTTCTTCCAGTCCCCCTTCGAGCTGCCGGGTTTGTCCCGTTGCCCGCATCAGCAGGCTGATAATCGAGCCCAGGAGGTTGGTGGACACCGCAAAGCGGGAGCCTTTGGGAATATCGTTCACCTTGGTCACCAGCTCGATGCCCATGCCCGGAGCCACAATCCGGGCGAGAATGTCGGCCAGCGACTGGTTGGTGCCTTCAAACGAAGGTGGAATCAGGCCCGAAGCAATGACCCCGGCCTTAACCAGGCTGAGGTAGTCATTACCGAAGTTAAAGAGATCGGCCAGGTCATGGACGTCTTTAGTTGTGTTCAAATCGACGCTGGTCAGCCGCAGGACCGGTTCGGTAATGACCCGGACGTAGCAGTGCAGGGGCGGGCGAATGTCCTGATCCCGGCCAAAGACGCCCAGGTCGATGGAGACGTTCACGACCCGGGCTCCTTCCGGATAATCCATCCCCAGAAAGAAGATATCCGACCAGCCGCTATGCGTCAGGTCCATCCGCACGGAGGTCTGCTCGTGGAGAATGGGGTAGAAGAGCGAATTATCGGGCCGCTGCAGCAGCCGGGGGTGAATCCGAATCGGGTGTTCTTCCCGGTGGCCCACCCTGAACATCCACTGGTTGCCCTTGCTGGAGCGGACGCTGCGGCGAACCTGATCGGCCAGAATCTGAAACGAGAGATGGTGGTAGCTTTCGGCCAGGGCGCTGAAGAGGGCCGCCTGCGGGCCGTGCCGGTCCAGTTCCTGGTAAAACGCCACGATGGCCTGTTCGAACCGGCGGGCCAGCAGGTCTTCAAAGCCGGCATAAGGCACCGAACCCGTGGATGGCGTAACCGGATGTTCCATCAGGAAAAAACGGAACCCGGCGTAGAGGAACAGGATGGCCCGGACTTTATCGTAGAGGCTGGGAGTGACCTTTCGGAAGTCGTCCAGTTCCCGCAAAGCCCGGTAAAGCTGGTCGGCCGACAGCCCCTGGCTCAGGGCATAAAACGACCGGTCGCGCTTGGCGGGATCGGCCGAGGTGATGGTCTCAATAAAGACATTCATGGCTTAGGCGGCGGGATTATTGGCTTCGGCCAGCAGTTCGACCATCGTCGTTAAGGTTTCTTCGCGGGCTTCACCGGCCAGACCCAGCGCCATCTGGGCCCGGAGCAGGCCGTGACGGCGGCTGAGGTCATACCGCCGGCCTTTCATTTCCAGGGCCAGGTAGGTTTCCGTCCGGGCCAGTTCCTGCAGGGCGGGCGTAAGGAGGATGTTGGAGCCGCCCTGGGCGACGTATTTATCCAGGATGCTAAACAAGGTCGGCGTAAAGACGTGCATGCCGAAAAAGCAGAGGTAGTATCCCATTCGCAGGCCCGGCGTCTGCAGTTCGAGCTCGGCGGTGCTGAGCGAGGGCTTTTCGATGATTTTTTCGATCTGGTAGACGCCCGACTGTCCGGGTGCCTGTTTCCCTGTACCCGTCCCGTACCGCCCGATCAGGTGTTCGGGCGTGGGATTAACGGCCGAGACGGAGCATTCACCCTGGGAAGCCAGCTCAATGAGCTGGGTGGCGCAGCGCCGTTGGGGGTTACCCGAGACGTAGAGGTAATCCCCCAGCAGGAGCAGGAAGGGTTCGTCGCCCACAAACTCCCGGGCGCAGTAAACGGCATGACCGTAGCCCAGCGGTTCGGTCTGTTCGGCAAACTGAATCCGGCCCAGCAGGTAATCGATCTGTTCGGCCTCCTGCCGCGCCCAGGTAACGCCCCGGAATGAACGGATCAGGTTATCCCGCAGCGAGGTAAAGGCCGCTGTGTACCGCGGGCCGTCGCCCGGCGCGCAGACAATGACCAGTTCATCGATGCCGCTGGAGAACGCCTCTTCGGCGATAATCTGAAGTACGGGTTTGTGGAGACCGTCGGTATCGATGACCGGGAGCATGGCCTTCTGGACCGTATCCGCCACGGGATACAGCCGTTCGCCGCGGGCGGCTGCGGTAATAACCGCTTTTTTTACTTTCATGTTGGGCTGAGGTATCGTTGGTACTACCGGGAAGCCGGCGGGGAGCGGGCCGGGGCCGGTCGATGGGGGCAAGTTAGGGATTGCAGGGTCGTTTTCCAAAGCCTGATCTGCCCCCAGCGGAGGCTCTGGCGGGGCTTAACTCTATCGCCTGACTTGGTTTCGGCGGGAATTATTTGCATCTTTGTCCGTGTTTTTGTCTTAACAGGCCCTGTTTGGGGCTGCTTTTACCGATCCGAAACACGCACTCTATTTCGCTTGCCAATGACCACCGAACACGTTCATTGCCTTATCATCGGTTCCGGCCCGGCCGGTTATACCGCCGCTATATACGCCTCCCGTGCGGGTTTAAAGCCGGTGCTCTACCAGGGTGCCCAGCCCGGTGGTCAACTCACGATTACGACGGAGGTCGATAATTTCCCGGGTTATCCCGATGGCGTTCAGGGCCCGCAGATGATGATGGACTTTGAACAGCAGGCACGTCGCTTCGGCACGGATGTACGCTACGGCGTCGTCACGGCGGTGGATTTCTCCGGTTACCCCCATAAAGCGATCGTAGACGACCAGCACGAGATAACGGCTGATGCCGTCATCATCTCGACGGGTGCCGCGGCCAAATGGCTGGGTCTGCCGTCCGAAATGCGGCTGAACGGCCGGGGTGTATCAGCCTGTGCGGTCTGCGACGGCTTTTTCTTCCGCGGTCAGGACGTCGCCATCGTCGGCGCCGGCGATACGGCGGCCGAGGAAGCCAGCTACCTGGCCAATCTCTGCCGGAAAGTCTATATGCTCGTCCGCCGGGGCGAAATGCGCGCCTCCCGCTTCATGCAAAGCCGCGTAAAATCGCTTCCCAACATCGAGATCCTGTGGCATACCGAGACGCTCGAAGTGCTCGGGGAAGACGAAGTCAGCGGCGTACGGGTCCGGGATACGGAAAGTGGCAAAGAACGCGTTCTGGACGTAACGGGCTTTTTCGTGGCCATCGGTCACAAACCCAATACCGATATTTTCAAGGGATCCCTGGATCTGGACGAAAACGGCTACATTCTCACCGAGAAGGGTAGCACGCGGACGAACATTCCGGGTGTCTTTGCCTGCGGCGACGCCCAGGATAACGTGTACCGCCAGGCCGTGACGGCCGCCGGTACGGGCTGTATGGCCGCGCTGGATGCGGAACGCTTCCTGGCGATGATGGAAACCGAAAAGCACGCGGAAGCATCGGCGGCCTGAGGTAACAAACAGAGTAACCACCCTGGAACGGTCAGTACCTGGGGCGTGTCCGGTAGAGGCTGTTTGGTCAGTGTGAACGCTTAACGTACGTTTTCCCACCGTTCTGGTAAATCGAACTAACGAATGAAAAATCTGGCAGTTTGGTGGCTGTTGGCCAGCTTGTACATTCTGGGAAGTGTAGCGCCTGCTGCGGCCCAGGAACGCGGTAAGTTCAAGAAAAACCTGCGCATTACGCCTAAGTCCCAACCCAAGGCGCCTTCTCAGCCGCCTTCCCAGCGTGCCCCGGAGGAAGAATTCGAGCAGGAAACCTCCAATCTCCGGTTCAACAACCAGTTTGAGCCCAAGAAAGAAGCCAATCCGGTGATCAGTGAGGATACGACCGAGATCGACGAGGGCGAAGTCAGCGTCGTCGAGATCGTGGATTCGGTTCAGGTAGGCGATGACTGGGTTAAGATTGCCGATTACTACGCCATCTGGGATTCCCGCACGATTGACCCTTACGGCATTGATCCCCTCGAGTTCGACGAAGTCATTAGCCTGAAACTGTTTGACCCGGCCGAAAACCGGTATTGGGCCGCCCCGACGACCGACGGTAAGATTACCTCGGTATTTGGGCCCCGCTGGGGCCGCTGGCATAAGGGGGTCGACCTGGACCTGGAAACCGGCGAGCCGGTTTACGCGGCCTTCGACGGCATTGTTCGAATTGTCGGCTGGGATGGCGGTGGATTCGGCCGGTTTATTCTCATCCGGCATTATAACGGGCTGGAAACCCTTTACGGGCACCTCTCCAAGGCGCTGGTCGAATCGGGCCAGCTGGTGAAGGCCGGCGACCAGGTGGGCCTGGGCGGCAATACCGGCCGAAGCTATGGCTCGCACCTGCATTTTGAGACCCGGTACGAAGGCAACCCCTTCAGCCCCGTTCACATCTACAACTTCTCCACAAATTCCCTTATTTCGGATCACTTTATCCTGACAGCCCGCGTCTGGGATTATCTGCGCGGAAAGGGCGTGGATCTGACGGGCTTCAAACCCAAGTACAAACGGACCGTTCTGCACCGGGTTCGCTCCGGCGAAACGCTCACGAGCATCGCCCGGCGCTACGGCATGGCGCCTTCCGTTCTGGCCAAAAAGAACCATATTTCGACCCGCTCCCGAATCCGCCCCGGCCAGAAGCTGCGGGTGCATTGACCATGAAGCTAGATATACTCGTCCTTGCCGTTCACCCGGATGACGCCGAGCTAGGTTGCTCCGGAACCATCGTTTCGCATATCGCCCAGGGAAAGAAAGTGGGCATAGTCGATCTGACCCGGGGGGAATTGGGAACGCGGGGCACACCCGAACTGCGCCTGCAGGAGGCCGAAGCGGCCGGCCGGATTCTGGGCCTCAGCGCCCGCGAGAACCTGGCTCTTCGGGACGGTTTTTTCCGCAACGACGAGGAACATCAGAAAGCGATCATTCCGGCCATTCGCCGCTACCAGCCCGACATTATTCTTACCAACGCCCTCTATGACCGCCATCCGGACCACGGCCGGGCGTCCGATCTGGTCCGGGAAGCCTGTTTTTATTCCGGGTTGCGGCAGATCCGCACGACCGATACCGACGGCTCAGAACAGGCTCCCTGGCGCCCCAAAGTACTCTACCATTTTATTCAGGACCGGTACATCAAACCGGACTTAGTCGTGGACATCACCCCGTACTGGGACCAGAAAGTGGCCTCCATCAAAGCCTACCGGTCGCAGTTCTACGACCCGGAGAGTAAAGAACCCGCCAGCTACATTTCCAATCCCGATTTTCTGGATTTTATCGAAGCCCGCGCCCTGGAATTTGGACACTATATAGGGGTCCGTTACGGCGAAGGCTTCACCGCCGACCGGATGCTGGGGGTGAGGAGTTTGTTTGATTTGGTGTAGCCGTTTATAGTTTATGGTTTAATGTTTATCGTTTAGGGTTGCTTCGCCACCTTCAACGTTGATGGGCGAAGCAACCCTAAACGATAAACATTAAACCATAAACTCTCCTTACGGCGAAAGCCGCTCAATAATCCAAGCACCGCCATCGTTACGGTAAAGGACTCGGTCGTGCAAACGGCTGGGTCGGCCCTGCCAGAACTCAATCTGTTCGGGTAGCAGCAGGTATCCGCCCCAGTGCGGGGGTCGGGGAACCGGTTGACCGGCGAACTGCTCTTCAAAGCTGCGCTGGCGTTCAGCGAGTTCCTCCCGGCTGGCCACCACCGAACTTTGCCGGGATACCCAGGCACCGATCTGGCTGCCCCGCGGGCGGCTGGCGAAATAGGCGTCTGAATCTTCGGCCGACACCTTCTCAATGGCGCCTTCAATGCGGATCTGGCGCTCCAGCTCGGGATAAAAGAAGGTGAGGGCAGCGAAGGGCTGAGCGGCCAGTTCCGTGCCTTTCCGGCTTTGGTAATTGGTATAAAAACTGAATCCTTTCGGGTCCAATCCTTTTAAAAGTACGATTCGGCCCGCTGGCTTTCCGTCGGCGGCAACGGTACTGAGGTGCATGGCGTTGGGTTCAGCCACGCCGGCCTGCAGCGCCTCGTCGAACCAGCGCTGAAATTGCGCAATAGGGTCGGATGAAACATCTGCCGGGTCTAAACCGTTTAACGAGTACTCTTTGCGCAAGTCAGCAAGGGAAGCGGGCATAACCTAGGATAATCCGGCCAAAAATAGATTCTGTGCAGCGTAAACCGCTTTTTTATTAGCTTTGCAAAGGTAATTGAATACACGCATTGTATGGCGAGCGAAGAACAAGAAATCACCGAGCGCGACGAGCTGACTCAGGAACCCGCCGAAACCCTGGAGATGGAGGTAGAAGAGGCACACCAGCCGGTCGACTACAGCCAGTTCTCCAAGCAGGATTTCGTTGGCTTGCTGGAAAAGCAGCTTGAGTCCCTGAAGGCTGAAGGCGTCGCGGCGACCGTCTACCGCCGGGCCGATGAGGTCCTGAAAGAGGTACGGCCGCTCTTTGACCAGATTAAGGCCTCGGAACGGAACGCCGCCCTACAGACATACATCCAGGAGTCCGGTTCGGAAGAAGGATTTGACTATAAGTACGACGAAACCGTTCAGCGGTTTGACGCGCTCTACAAGCAGATCAAGGATCAGAAGAACCAGTACTTCCAGAAGCTGGAGAAGACCAAGGACGCCAATTTCGCCCAGAAGACCGAGCTGCTTCGCCGGCTGCGAGAGCTGGTGGAAACCGACGAAAACAATGCCGGCGATCCCAAGGCCAGTTGGAATGAGTTCAAGCAGATTCAGGACGAATGGAAGGCGGCCGGTAACGTTCCCTCACCCCATAACGCTACGCTCTGGGCTACCTACCACGCGCTGGTCGACCGCTACTACAGCAACCGGAACATCTACTTTGAACTCAAGGAGCTGGACCGGAAGAAAAACCAGACGCTGAAAACCGAGCTCTGCGAAAAGCTGGAGGCGCTGGTGCAGTCGCTGGAAGGCAAACCCATTACCAAGACTATCATCGACGAAGCCAACGGGCTTTTCGAAGAATATAAACACATTGGTCCTGCTCCGAAAGCCGAACAGGAACTACTCTGGCAGCGCTTCAAGAAGTCGCTCGATACGTTGTACGATCGCCGGCGGGAGCAGAACGAAGAACTGAAGAAGGAGGGAACCCAGCTTTACGAACAGAAATCAAAGCTGTACGAGGAACTGGTCCCCTTTACCTCCTTTACCTCCAACAGCATTAACGACTGGAACGACCGGACGCGCGCCGTCATGGCCATCCAGGAACGCTGGAACGCCCTGCGTGGTCCGATGCCCCGGGAGGAAGGGAAAGAGCTGAGCAAAAAGTTCTGGGCGGCGCTGAAGACGTTCTTCCACCACAAAGGGGAGTTCTTCAAGCAACTGGAAGCCAAGCGTGAACAGAACCTGAAGCAAAAGACCGAGCTCTGCGAGCAGGTAGAAGGCATTCTGGAATCCGGTGCGGAATCGCCCGAAACCACCCAGCGGGTGATTGAGCTGCAGCGGCAGTGGAAAAACATCGGCCAGGTGCCCGAGAAGTTCAAGGATTCCATTTTCGAACGATTCAAAGCCGCCTGCGATGCCTTCTTCAACAAGAAGCGCGCGAAAAATCAGGAAGTTGAGAAGGAATTCGAAGACAACCTGGCCCGGAAAGTCGCCCTGTGTGAACGCATAGAAGCCGCTGCCAGCGAAAATCCGGATCTGTCGCAGGTAAACCGGTTTAAGCAGGAGTGGTCTGCCATCGGCTTTGTGCCGAAGAAAGACATGCAATCGATCCAGAAGCGCTACGTCAACGCGATCAACAAACTGGTCGGGGCCAGCGGGAAGCTGTCGCCGAAGGAGAAGGAGCGCCTGACGCTGGAAAACGAAAGTGAACTGGGACGTGGCGAGAGCGGTGGCCGGGATTCCGGCAAGAAGGAGGGCGATCTGCGCCGCCGGATGACCGCCCTGGAAAACGACATTGCCGTATACCGCAACAATATCGAATTCTTTGCCCGCTCAAAAGGGGCGGACAAGCTTCGGGCAGAGATTGAGCAGAAGATCGCCGCTGCCCAGAAACAACTCGATGAGTTGAAGCAGCAGCTGAGAGCCATGCGCGATGCCTAAGCTTTTTTTGTCCGAAGCGTTGGACGAAAACCGGAAAACGGCTACTTTTGCACCATCATACGACCAGCACACCAGCGCTGGACCGAAGATAAAAGCCTCCATAGCTCAGCTGGTAGAGCAACTGACTTGTAATCAGTAGGTCGTTGGTTCGATCCCGACTGGGGGCTCCTGAGAATCAGCAAGTTAGCCCCGCCAGATTTTGGCGGGGCTTCTTTTTTAGCAAAATTTGCATACAATTTGCATACACTTTTTGACCATTTATTTAAAGGTAGGAAGTAAGGTATTTACTTTGATTTCCCTTCTCGTATATTTATTCTTCAAATGTACATAAGTACGAAAGCCTCCGAAGAATAGATCAAAAGTGGGTAACCATTCGGATTTTTAAGGCTCTTTCTTTGGTGGAATCGTGAATGATTACAATCTATTGTCTACTTATCAGTATGGGATAGGTACCCAACACCACCTAACCACCTTAGCCTTGACTCCCATCTTCACCGATATAGCCGATTCAATTCGAGAGCATATCCGGTCAGCAACGTTCGAAATTCTCATCAATGTGCCCTGGTTTACGGATGAGTCTCTTTTTGTGGAACTCGTCGAAAAGGCCAAGGCCGGTCTCACGGTGGCTATAGGCATTGAAGATGATACGATTAATCAAGCAGCTTCTTTCCAGCATGTCAGCATAACCCGGTGGGGAGGTCAGCTTTATCTCAACCGGGCTCAGAGGGGATTAAACCACGAAAAGTACTGTGTCATCGACCGCCGGATTGTCTTATTTGGCAGCTATAACTGGACCTACCGGGCGGCGAATCATAACCGGGAGAGCATTCTAGTAGGTGAAGATCTGCAGTTAGCACAACAGTTTTGTCTACGCTTTGTGGAGATGACCCAAATGGCTACAGTGCATTGTGTTGTACCAACCGCTGAGCCTGTCTTGGATGAGGTATTCGGACTAATTGATCCCAACGTATTACTCAAAGCGGAAATACAACTCCTGGAGGCGGAGATAGCCCAGCTGGATGCGGAAAAGTCGGAGTTGGAAAATCGCCTGGAGTATGCTGCGAATCAAATCCGAATCGCTTTGCACGATCTGCTCCTTGAAAAGCTACGACTTGAAGCGTTACTTGCCGCCCAGCGTGCTCGCCAGACGAATAAGGCCGCTGACAAGCAAAACGCTCAACGTCGACAGGATAAAGCCGAAGAAGCGAACAATACTTTCCAAAGCCTTTCCGAACGCCAGCGCATTTTGGAGAGACCCATTGATGAAACATTGCTTAAAAAGCTATACCGGGAAGCATGCATGTTGGCCCATCCGGATAAGTTCATGAACGAGCCAGAAAAGCAACAGAAAGCGACCGAACTAATGGCCAGGCTTGCGGAGGCTTACCGAAATAAAGATTTAGATTTAGTTCAGCACATTTGGCAACGGCTCCATAACGGACTTGCTTTCGGGTTTGATTGGGCTACGCCTAGAGATGCAAATCTGCTTTTGCAAATCCGCGAATCGTTACTTACCCGTAGGGAAGCCCTGCTACAGGAGATCGAAGGGTTACGGCAATCCTTTACCTACACCTTGCTTACCCGTTATGCCAAGCTCGACGACTACATCAACCAACAGCGTGAGCAACTTCGCAACGATATAGCCGTACTGCAACAATCCCTTACTTAACCATCCATGAGTAACCTAGTCTTTACGGGTAAAAACCTACCCTCTAACAATCTGCTTGATTTTGACGATCTGCTTAAGAAGGCTTCCATACCGACTATCATGCCTCGGCCGTATACGGCCAGGGTCACCCGGACTAGCCCAACAGCGTTTGTCTTTTTGCTCGATCAGTCCCAAAGTATGTCCGGTACGCTAAATCTACAGGGACGAAGCATTAGCAAGGCTGACTTTCTGGCCGAAACAGTTAATGGTCTGCTAAATCAATTGATCTCTGAGTGTCGACGGGAAGGGGAATACCGGAATTATATTGACCTATGCGTGATCGGATATGGAGGAGACGACGAAAATACAGCGAAATATGCCTGGTTAGGGAAGCTGGAGGGTAAGAGCATTGCCACGGTTCAGGAACTGAAAGACAACCCTGTCGAACGGCAGGGTACCAAAGGTGTGTGGATTCAGGCAAAAGCTGACAGTTTAACGCCCATGAAACAGGCTATTGAGCTTGCCCACGACACCCTTGTGCAATGGCTGTCAACTCATGTGGGTAAAGACATCTTCCCACCTGTGGTGATTAACCTGACCGATGGGGTGGCAACCGACGCCAAATCAGACGAGCTGATTGAGGCTGCCCGCAAACTAAAAGCACTTAGAACGTTGGATGGGAATGTGCTCTTTTATAATATCCATCTATCCGAGGATGAAGAGGCATCGGTATTATTCCCTTGTCAGGAAGACGAATTGCCCGACGATTCCTATGCGCGGACACTCTTCGCTATGAGTAGTGATCTGCCAACCATCTATAATGTACCCATTGCCCGGATTACAGGGCGGGATGCCAACCCGGCCTTCACGGCAATGGCCTTAAATGCGAATCCGGTTCAGGTTGTTCAGCTCTTAAACATCGGTACCAGTGTATCAAGAAGACAATACCAATGAATGGACCTGGCAAACCTGGGTTCAAAGTGTTGGCAAAAAGGATGGGGAACACCAAATACAGAACCAGGATTTCGCACACCCGGACCTTTGGGCGATCTGCGACGGAGCAGGTGGAATAGGCTTTTGTGCCGCAGACTGGGCAACATACCTCGCTAAGGAGTTACCCGGCCAGCCTTTCAAAACGAAGGAAGCTGTTGAGGATTGGTTTGAATCCATTCGTGACCCGTTCTACGAAGAGAAGCGAAACATAGTAATCCAATCTTTTGCCGATATCTCAGAAGATTACGATCGAGAAGGATCATCCTCGACGCTCCTAGCTGTTTGGCCTCTGGAGAGAGGGAGGTTACAGGTGCTCCATTACGGGGATAGTGCAGCGTTTTTACTTAGCCAAGATGGCAAACTGAAGGAGCGGACGATTCGCCTCATGGATTTTACCCAAGAACCTTTTCTGTTACATTCCAATGAGCCGTTGATTATGCCTCAGCTTCATATGGAGACCTGGGCGGTAGCACCTGGCGACGTTCTGTTGTTAGCATCAGACACCTTCAGTCAATGGCTGCTGATCCAGTTGGCTTTAAGAGACGAATCGCTTAGGCCAGAACTGGTTGAAGTTTTGGATACGCCATACGGCCTGGGAAATCAGATTATCTACTGTGAGCAGCACTTTAATCCTGCGGTCGACTCGGTCGGACTACTCCAACAATTAGTGCACGAGTGCGAGAACGAAGCCAGGTTCGAGGCATTTACCAGCGATCTATTCCAAAAGGGCCAATTGGCCATGGATGATTACACCTTGCGTATATGTTTGCTAACACCGACCTCATCGACGCCGTAGCCCAACGACGATTTAGCACCCTTGGGCATCTAGAGCCAGTCTGGGATGCAACCTATGATGAGCCCTGGTACAGTACTGGTAAGATGGGCATCGTCTTCAAGCTTAAAGACCCTATTAGCGGTCAGCTCTATGCCCTGAAGGTTTTTAAAGAACGAGATGCTCAAAAGGAAGAACGGTTGCTGGCCACAGCTGAGCAGATTAGTGTGTATCCTTCTCCTTACTGGACTTCATATCAGTTTATTGCGGATGAGCTGCGGATTGAATCGCTTTTTAGTGATGAAATAGCTTGCGTGCTATTGATGGAATGGATTGAAGGGCGAACTCTGGGGCAGTATATTAAAGAGTGTTGTAATGCTTCTAATCGAGCAGGCTTATATAAGCTGGCCTATGCTTTCGATCAGATGGCCCTCTGGCTACTAGCCAATCCTTTCGCGCATGGTGATCTCAAGCACGATAACATTATCATCACGCCAAAGGGGACACCTGTGTTAGTAGACTATGATGGGGTTTACTTTCCGGTATTTGAGGGTCAACAAGCTTTTGAGCTTGGTACGCCTGATTACCAACATCCTCAGCGTGGCCCTCAGCATTATGGACCTTATCTGGATGACTTTAGTATTTTGGTTATTTCCCTTAGCTTGTATGCCTTGGCGCAGGAGCCCCAGCTGTATAGTCAATACAATAATGGGGAGAACCTTATTCTGACATTATATGATTTTACGTCAGCCAGAGATAGTGAGCTTATGACTAGGTTGCAGCAAATGAGCTCTCCAGATGTAAAGCAGCGGTTTGCTTTTTTAGACTATGTTTTACAACTGCCACTGCAAAGTTTGTTAGGTCTTGAAGTGCTGCTTAAAGATAAGAGGTTATATTATCAATTTATCAAAAGTCTGATTCCTCTCAAATTGCCAAAACTAATTCCATGTAATATTGGAAATAAGTGGGGTTTTATTAATTGCAATAATGAAGTTGTAGTTCCTTATATTTATGATGATGCGTTTGATTTTTCAGAAGGTCTAGCCATAGTAATGCAAGGGTCTAAATATGGATATATTAATGAAGCTGGCAAGCTAGTAGTTCCTTGTATTTATGATGATGCGTTTGATTTTTCAGAAGGTCTAGCCATAGTAATGCAAGGGTCTAAATATGGATATATTGATAAAACTGGTAAGCTTGTAGTTCCTTATATTTATGATCACGCGCTTAATTTTTCAGAAGGTCTAGC
>Ga0164290_1000940_pt1 | contig 63840 bp, 58 predicted proteins | sample Micstemetagenome_FD_108782 | JGI IMG/M metagenome (GOLD analysis project Ga0164290, IMG submission 108782) | Contaminated culture microbial community from soil near Moab, Utah, USA - Microcoleus steenstrupii SON62 (Illumina Assembly) | ecosystem: Environmental > Terrestrial > Soil > Soil crust...
AACCAACGCGCTGAACTTCATGCTGCACGATGCGCTCGGCGGCGGCGGCATCGCATCCGTGCGCATCGACCCCCAGGCCAAGGGATACGCCCAGATCCTGCTCGATATCGATATACCCGTGCCCAAGCACATCGCAGGAGAAGTCGCAAAGGCAGCCGCGTGATGCTGGCGGTCAGCAACGTCCAGATCAACTACGACAACGTCATTGAGGCGGTGCGCGAGGCCTCGCTCCGGGTCGGGCCTGGCGAGATCGTCACCCTGCTCGGCTCGAACGGGGCAGGAAAGTCTACGATCCTGAAGGGGATCTCTGGTGTGCTCTACCCCGAGGAGGGCGAGATCATCGGCGGCACGATCACCTTCGACGGGGAGAGCCTCGTCGGCCGCCGCCCCGACGAGATCGTGCGTGCCGGCATCATCATGGTGCCCGAGGGACGCCAGCTCTTTGAGCCGCTGACGGTGGAGGAGAACCTGCTGATGGGCGGGATCACCCGCGACCGTGCCGAGGTGGCGGAATCGCTCGAGCGGGTGTTCACGATTTTCCCGCGGGTCCGCCAGAAGCGCGCGGCGATCGCGGGCTATCTCTCGGGGGGCGAGCAGCAGATGGTGGCCATCGGCAGGGCGCTGATGTCGCGGCCGCGGCTCCTGATGCTCGACGAGCCGAGCCTCGGCCTGGCTCCCCAGATCGTGGCTGAGATCTTCGCCGTGATCGTAGACCTGGCTGCGCGGGACAACCTCGGCGTGCTGCTGGTCGAGCAGAACGCCGAGCTGGCGCTGTCGATCGCGCGATACGGTTACATCATTGAGAACGGCCGTGTGGTACTGGACAACACACCCTCGAAGCTGATGCAGAACGAGGACGTGCGAGAATTCTATCTCGGCTTCGGGAAGACCGGGCACCGCCGCAACATGCGGGATGTCAAGCACTACAAGCGTCGCAAGCGGTGGCTGTCATGACCGCGCTGCTTCGGGCCGAGAACCTGGTGCGCAGGTTTGGCGGCGTGACCGCTGTGGACGATGTCAGCTTCGAGGTGCTAAAGGGCGAGATTTTCAGTCTTATCGGCCCCAACGGGGCCGGTAAGACAACGATGTTCAACCTCGTCAGCCGGGTGCTGCCGGTGACCTCGGGGCGCATTCTCTTCGACGGGCAGGACATCACCCATGTCGCCCCACACCGCATCGCCGCGATCGGGATGGGGCGGACCTTCCAGAACCTCGCGGTGTTCAAGCATGCCAGCGTGGTGGACAATTTGCTGGTTGGGCGGCATAGCCACATGACGACGAGCCTGCTGGGCGGCCTTTTCTTCGGCCCCGCCACGCGGGCGGCCGAATGCGCGCACCGCCGCCGGGTCGAGGAGATCATAGACTTCCTCGAGATCGAGCATATCCGCGACATGCCGGTGGGAGCGCTGCCTTACGGGCTGCAGAAGCGCGTGGAACTGGGCCGGGCGCTGGCGACCGAACCGAAGCTTCTGCTGCTCGACGAGATGGTATCGGGCATGAACGCCGAGGAGACTGAGGACATCGCCCGCTTTATCCTCGATCTCAAAGAGGACCTCGAGATCACCGTGATGATGATCGAGCACGACATGGGGATCGTCACCGACATTTCCGACCACATTGGTGTGATGAACTTCGGCCGCCGCATCGCCTATGGCACGCCCGACGAGATCCGCGCCAATCCCGAGGTGATCGAGGCCTATCTCGGCCACAAGGCCCCGGCCGCCGGAGAGGCGCGATGACCGACCTTGCCCGCGCCCTGCAGCAGGGCACGATCACCATGCCGCAGCTGCTGATGCACTGGGCCGACACCATGCCTGGCGAACTCGCCATGCGTGAAAAGGACCTCGGAATCTGGAACCGCATCACGTGGCGCGACTACTTCGAAAAGGTCCGCGGCTTCGCGCTGGGTCTGCACGCGCTGGGCTTCGGGCGGGGCGATCGGCTGGCGGTGGCCAGCGACAACACGCCCGAATGGCTTTATGCCGACGTCGCGGCGCAGGCCTTGGGCGGGATGACGGTGGGGATCTATCCCACCAACCCGTGGAGGGAACTGGGCTATATCCTGCGCCATTCCCGCAGCCGGATCGTGGTCTGCGGCGACCAGGAGCAGGTGGACAAGGTCCTCGAGGCCGAGGCCCGTGAGGGTGACCTCCCCGACCTGGCGCTTGTCGTCTGCGTGGACATGAAGGGGATGCGGAATTACGACCGCAGCCGGCTGCAGTCCTTCGACGAGGTGGTGCAGGCGGGGCTGGCGCATGCCGGCGCGCGGCCCGGCGGGATCGACATCATCCGCGACTGCATCCGCGCCGGCGTGCCCGATGATCCAGCGATCGTCGTCTATACCTCGGGCACGACCGGCCCGCCCAAGGGCGCGCTACTGTCGCACCGCAACCTGCTGATCGCGACCAGTCCGCTGATCGAGGAATTCGGCCTGACGCGCCAGACTTATTCGGTGGTCTGTTACTTGCCGCTCTGCCATGTCGCCGAGCGGATCTTCTCGACGGTGCTCAGCCTGATGATCGGCGGCGTGGTAAACTTTGCCGAGTCGATCGACACTGTGCAGGTGAACCTGCGCGAGATCGCGCCGCAGGTGTTCCTCGGGGTGCCGCGCATATGGGAGAAGCTGCAATACAGCGCGACGATCCGCATGCAGGACGCGCGGCCGCTGGCGCGGCGGATCTACGACTGGGGCTTCGCCTTCGGCCAAGCCCATTTCCGCAAGATCGAGGCGGGCGGGCGGCCGACCCCGAGCGAGCGGATCCGGCATTTCGCGGCGCAGGTGCTGGTGTTCAATCCTCTGCGGCGGTTCATGGGGCTGGACAGGCTGCGCTGCAGCTTCGTCGGCGGGGCGTCGGTCTCGCCCGAGGTGGTGCGCTTCTTCCGGGTGCTTGGCGTTCCGCTTTACCAGATCTACGGGATGACCGAGAGCGCGGGACTAGCCTTCTTCCAGAACCCGCGCAAGAAGGTGATCGGGGGGGCTGGGGTGGCCACATCCATCATCGAATACCGGATCGCCGCGGATGGCGAGTTGCTCATCCGCGCTCCGAGCGTGTTCCTCGGCTATCTCGACAATGCCGGAGCGACGGCCGAGACAGTGGTGGACGGCTGGCTACATACCGGCGACGTGGTCGAACAGCTCCATAACGGCGAGATCACCATCGTCGATCGCAAGAAGTCGATCATCATCACTTCGGGAGGCAAGAACATCACCCCTTCCGAGATCGAGAACGCGCTGAAGGACTCGATCTATATCGCCGAGGCGATCGTGGTAGGGGAGGGCAAGAACTTCCTGGGGGCGCTCCTGCAGATCGACTACGACACGGTGGGAAAATGGGCGCAGGGACAGGGGCTGGCCTATACGACCTTCAGCCACTTGGCCGGCCTGCCCGAGGTGCGCGCGCTGATCGGCAAGGAGGTGGCGCGTGTTAACGAAGCCTTCGCGCGCGTCGAGAATATCCGCAAGTTCGTGCTCCTGCGCAAGCAGCTCGACCATGACGACGGCGAACTGACGGCGACGCAGAAGGTGCGGCGCAACGTGATCGAAACGAGGTTCAAGGCTGAGCTGGCCGAGATCTACGGCTGATCGGGGGAGGCGATGGACTACTTCATTCTGCTAGCTGTCTCGGGCCTCGCGATCGGGGTGATCTACGGGCTGATTGGCATGGGCTACGCGCTGATCTTCAAGGCGACAAGTGTGGTCAACTTCGCTCATGGCGAGGTGATGATGCTGATCTCCTACATGGCCTTCTCGATCGCCTCCTCCTGGGCGCTGCCGTTCTGGGGACTGCTCGGTGCCTCGGTGGTTCTCTCGGCGGTGGTGGGGCTGGTGATCGAGCGCCTTTTCATCCGCCCGATGCTGGGGCAGGAGGTGTTTTCGACGGTGATGGTCACGATGGGCCTCGCGGTAATGATTCGCGCGGTCGTGGTGATGATTTGGGGGGCCGACCCACTGGTCATGCCAACCGATATCGCCGACAGCGGGGTCGAGATCGGGATGGTTTTTCTCTACACCTCGCAACTCTATGCCTTGGGCCTGCTGGCGGTGGCGGTGCTGGGGATGTGGACTTTCCTGCGCTATTCGCGCTTGGGGATCGCGATGCGGGCCACCGCGGCGCGCGAAACCACGGCCCTGCTGATGGGGATCGCTGTCACCCGCGTCTATGCATTGGCCTGGGCCATCGCTGCGGTGATCGCCGGCCTGTCCGGGGTGCTGCTCGGCACGATCTACGGGCTTTCGCCCGACATGTGGGCGCAGGGGCTGCGCGCCTTTCCGGCTGTGATCCTCGGGGGGCTCGACTCGGTCTTCGGGGCGGCCCTATCGGGCATCCTGATCGGTCTGCTCGAGAACCTGTCCGAGGGCTACATCGGCCGCGGGCTGAAAGAGATCTCGGGCTTCATTGTCATCCTGATCGTGCTGATGATCCGCCCCTACGGGCTGTTCGGCACGCCCCGGATCGAAAGGGTCTGATCCGTGCGCACCGGAGTCTTCCAAGAGAGTTACGGCGAGCTGATCGCGCTCGTGCGCCATCCGACGCAGGCGCGCTGGACGGTGGCGCTGGTCGTCGCGGCGCTGGTCGCGCCGCTGCTGCTGAGCAACCACCTCACTGCGCTGGTCAACGGCATCCTGATCGTCGCAGTGGGGGCGGTCGGGCTGAACCTGCTGATCGGCACGACGGGTCTCATCTCGTTCGGGCAGGCGGGGTTCCTGGCGGTCGGGGCGTATACGACGGCGATCCTCGCGGCCGACTACGGCATGCCGCTGTGGCTGTGCCTGCCGGCGGCGGGACTGGCGGCGGCGACCTTCGGCCTTCTCGTCGGAATCCCGTCGTTGCGGCTCAAGGGCCTCTATCTGGCGATCACCACGCTGGCCTTCACCATCATCATCACCCATCTTATCCTCACGGCCGAGGATTTCACGCACGGCTCCTCGGGCATCTCTACGCCCAAGCCAGCGCTCTTCGGTTTGGAACTGGGCAGCGACAGGGCCTTCTACTATCTGGTGCTCGCGGTGCTGACGCTGGCGGTGCTGGGCTCGGCCAATCTCAAACGCAGCCGGATCGGGCGGGCGCTGCTCGCCATCCGCGAGCAGGACATCGCCGCCCGCGCCATGGGCGTGCCGGTAGCGCGCTACAAGCTATACGCCTTCGTGGTCAGTTCGTTCTACGCCGGTGTCGCCGGGGCGCTGATGGCCTACAACATCCGCTTCGTGAACGTCGACAGCTTCAGCATGATCATTTCGATCGAGGCGGTCTCTATTATCATCGTGGGCGGGCTCGGCTCGACTGCGGGGGCGGTGATCGGATCTTTCCTGATCATCGGCCTGGCGGAATTACTGAACCTCGCCTTCGGCGCCATGGGCGGCACGGTGGCCACAGGCTCGGTCCTCGAGCTCAAGAGCCTCATCTACGGCCTGACCATCGTCCTCTTCCTGCGCTTCGAGCCCGACGGGCTGATGGGCATCTACCGCGAACTCAAGAACCGCTGGATCAACTGGCCCTTCCGGTACTGAACGACCGTTCCCCAGGGAAGGACCGCAAAAAGGAGGAGAGAGCATGCGACATCACTTCAAGGCGGCGTTGGCCGCCGCCGCACTGGCCACGGCGGGTTCGCCGGCCCTGGCCGAGCCCGGCGTCACCGACGACAAGATCGTGCTGGGCGCGGTCGATCCGCTGACCGGGCCGCCCAGCCTGCTAGGCAAGGCGCACCAGCTTGCGCTCATCGTTTGGCAGCGCGACGTGAACGACCGCGGCGGCATCAACGGCCGGCAGGTCGAGATCGTTTTCGAGGATGACGGCTATGTTCCCGCGCGTTCGCTGCAGGCGCTGAAGAAGATGGTGGACGTGAACGACATCTTCGGCCTCATCGGAACCTCGGGCAGCGCGCAGCTCGCCGCAATGATGCCCCTGATCGCGGAGGAGGGAATCCCGGCGATCAACGACATGGCGGTGAACACGCACCACTTCAACCCGCCGCAGAAGTCGCTCTTCGTCGTCGGGCCAACCTACTGCCAGGAGATCGCCGCGGGCATGAAATATCTCGTCGAGACGGTCGGCCTCAAGGACAAGAAATACGGCATTGTCTTCCAAGACGACGAGTTCGGCGACGACATTCGCTGCGGCTATCTCAAGGGGGTCGAGCAATACGGGCTCGACAATGCCATCGAGCTGAAATTCAAGCGCGGGCAGAAGGATTTCTCAGCCGAGATAATCAAGGCCCGGGCGGCCGGCGTCGAGGTGCTGGTCTCGGGCGGGGTGGTAGCCGAGCACTCGACCCTGCTCAAGGAAGCCGCGCGTAACCGGATGCAGATCACCTTCCTCGGCGCCCATTCGGCGCATCTGCTGCCAGTGCAGGCCCTGGCCGAGGGGGCGGGCGACGGCTACTACGCCGCCGACTACGTTCCCGCCCTGACCTCGACCGAGGTGCCCGGCGTCGTGCGGTTCATGGAACTGGCGAAGAAATATCTGACCGAGCCCGAGATGAAGTCGCTCAACCGCTATTCGCTGGCGGGCTTTGCCGGGACGCTGGTGTTCGAACATGCGTTGCGCGAATGCGGTGTCGATCTGACCCGCGCCTGCGTGATTGAGAAGATCGAGTCGCTTGAGAACTTCGAGACCGATGGCCTGTTCAGCCGGCTTACCTTCGGGTCGGGCGTGCGACACGCGGCGTCGGACGTGCTGATTCTTCGCTCGAACGCGGCCGACCGCAGCTTCTCCATCGTCTCCGACCGCATCCCGGTGGAGTGAGCGAACCGGCCGGGCCTGCGCGGGCACGCGGACGCCATGCATGCCGTTTCATCCCCGCCGCGCGCCGCGCGCGGCGGGGAAGCAAGAGAGAGGACCCAGCCGACATGACAGTTTCGAAGCTATTAGTCGCGAACCGGGGCGAAATCGCTGCGCGCATCCTACGTACCGCGCGTGCGCAGGGATTGGGCACCGCCGTGCTACGGCACGGGGCGGAACAGACCGGTCCCGCACATTTGATCGCGGACGAGATCGTCGAGATCGAGGGCCCTACGCCTGTTGCCGCCTATCTGGAAACGGCCCAGATCGTCGCGGCGGCGCAGCGGATCGGGGCGAATGCGGTCCATCCGGGCTATGGCTTCTTGGCCGAGAACGCGGCGCTGGTGCGGGCGCTGGACGCCGCCGGGATCACCTTCGTCGGCCCCACGGCCGAAGTGATCGACCTCATGGGCGACAAAGTGCGCGCCCGCGCCTTCGTTGAGGATCGCGGCTTTCCGGTAGCACCTTCAGCTATTGAGGACGACGACCCCGCGACCTTTGTCGAGCGCGCCCGGACGGTCGGCTATCCGCTACTGATCAAGCCTTCGGCCGGGGGCGGCGGCAAAGGGATGCGGATCGTACGCGGCGATGCGGCGCTGGTGCCCGAGATCGAGACCGCGCGCCGCGAGGGCCAGCGCTATTTCGGCGACGGCCGGCTCTTTGTCGAGCGCTACATCGAGCGGCCCCGCCACATCGAGGTGCAGGTGATGGGCGACGGGCGCGGCCATGTCGTGCATTTCTGGGAGCGCGAGTGCTCGATCCAGCGCCGCTTCCAAAAGATCATCGAGGAGACGCCCTCGCCTGCCCTGAACCCTGAGCAGCGGCTCGAGATCTGCGAGACCGCTGCCGACATCGCGCGCGCGGTGAACTATCGCGGGGCGGGCACTGTGGAGTTCATCTACGCGCCCGATGGCGCGTTCTATTTTCTCGAGATGAATACCCGGCTGCAGGTCGAACATCCCGTAACCGAGATGGTGACGGGCCGCGACTTGGTGGCCGACCAGCTGCGTATCGCGGCGGGCGAACCCTTCGACGTGGCGCAGGGCGATGTCCGCCAGGACGGCCATTCGATCGAGTTGCGCATCTGCGCCGAGGATCCGGCCGACGACTTCCGGCCCGCGATCGGGCCGATTTTGCTGCTCGACGAGCCGCGGGGCGAGGGTGTGCGGGTGGACAGCGGCTTGCTGGAGGGCAGTGCGGTTACGACCGACTTCGATCCGATGCTGGCCAAGGTGATCGTCCACGGCCGTGACCGGGCGGAGGCGATCGCCCGGGCGCGGGGGGCAGTGCGCGACTACGTGCTGCTGGGAGTCAAGACCAACGCGGACTATCTCGACGCGATCCTGGCCCACCCCGGCTTCACCGCGGGCGAGGTCTCGACGGGCTTCCTTGCCGAGGAGGCAGAGGCGCTGCGCGAGCGTCCCGATGCGGCGCGCAACAACGTGCTGATCGCCGCCACCGCGCTATCGGACAGCCGCCTTGTGGCCGAGGTCGAATCCGTCCCCGCGATCTACCGCAAGATGGGTGCCTGGAGGAACTGATGCGCCGCACGCTGGAAGTCGACGGCGAAAAGATCGCCATCTGGCTGGCCTCGACCGGAGGGGCCCATGTCGTCCATTGCGACGACGGCCGTGAGCTGCCCTGCCGGTTGCTGCCGGGCCCGGGACGGGGGGGCCATGTGCTCGAGCTTGGCGGTCAGTCCTATCCGCTGCGTCTGGCAGTGGGCGAGGATGCGACCTTCGTCCATCTCGACGGTCGGACTTGGCGGGTGGGCCGCACCGATCTCGCCCAGACGCTGGGCGGGGCGGCAGACGGGGCCGCGCTCGATGTGCTGGCCGCGCCGATGCCCGGCGTGGTGATCTCGGTCGCAGTGGCGCCGGGGCAGGAGGTGGCCGAGGGCCAGCCGCTGATGGTGATCGAGAGCATGAAGCTCGAGACGACGCTGACAGCGCGGCGCGCAGGCGTGGTGGCCGAGGTGCCCTTCGTCAGGGGCGACGCCTTCGACAGCAGGGTGGTGCTGGTCAGGATGGAACCGCGCAAGGAGGGCATGTGATGCGCCGGATGGAAACACGGGTCCGCCCTAACTCGCCCGAGTTCCGGGCCGCGGCCGCGGAGATGGAGGCGGCGGTGAAGCGCTTCCACGAGATCCAGGACAGAACCCGCCACGCGCGCCCGCAGCGCGACATCGACCGGCTGCGGCGACAGAACAAGCTGCTGGTGCGCGAGCGGCTGACCTTGCTGCTCGACCCAGGCACGCCCTTCCTCGAATTCTCCTCGCTGGCGGCCAACGACCTCTACGACGGCGAGGCGCCGGGCGCCAACGTGATCACCGGGGTCGGCGTGATCTCGGGGCGCGAGGTGGTGGTCCACGCCGACGACAGCTCGAACAAGGGGGGCGCCTGGTACCCGATGACTGTGCCCAAGATCGTGCGCGCATTGCAGTTCGCGCTGCAGAACAACGTGCCGGTCGTGCATCTGTGCGACAGCGCGGGCGGCTATCTGGAGGACATGGCGCAGGTCTTCGCTCCGGGGGGACGGGTATTCCGCAACCAGTGCATGCTATCCAAGCGGGGGATCCCGCAGCTTGCGCTGGTCCTCGGGCATTGCACGGCGGGCGGGGCCTATGTGCCGGCGCTCTGCGAGCACACGATCATCGTGCGCGACAGCGGCGCGATCTTCCTCGGCGGGCCGCCGCTGGTAAAGGCCGCGACCGGCGAAGAAGTTTCGGTCAACGACCTGGGCGGGGCGGACATGCACACCTCGATCTCGGGCACGGGCGACTATCCCGTATCCTCCGAGCAGGAGGGCATCGCGCTGGCCCGCGAAATCGTGGCGACCTTCCCGCGCAAGCCCCGCGCCTTCGACTGGGCCGAACCGGAGGCGCCCTATTACGACGCACGCGAACTCTACGGCATCGTGCCGACTGACTACCGCATCCGCTTCGACATGCGCGAGGTGATCGCGCGGATCGTGGACGGCTCGCGCTTCCACGAATACCAGCCGAACTACGGCACCACGCTGGTGACGGGCTATGCCCGGATCTGGGGCTGCAAGGTGGGGATCCTCGGCAACAACGGCGTGCTGTTCAACGACAGCTCGCTCAAAGCGGCGCATTTTATCCAGCTCTGCAACCAGACCGGGACGCCGCTGATCTTCCTCCAGAATACCACCGGTTACATGATCGGCCGCGAATACGAGGAGCGCGGGATCACCAAGGACGGCGCCAAGATGCTCATGGCGCAGGCGGGCTCGGAGGTGCCGAAGATCACGGTGCTGACTTCGGGCGCCTTCGGAGCGGGTTACTACGGCATGTGCGGGCGGGCCTGGGATCCGCGGCTCATCATGTCTTGGCCTGCCTCGCAGATGGGGGTGATGGGGCCCGAGCAGGCAGCGCGGACGCTGGGCGATGTCAAGCTCGCGCAGATGCGGCGCGAGAACCCCGACCTGCCCGACGTTGCAGTGCAGGAGCTGCGGGACCGCGTGCGCGCCAAGGCGGCGAACGAGACCTCGGCCTACTGGTACACGTCGCGGCTTTACGACGACGGGATCATCGACCCCGTGGACACGCGCAACATGCTGGGCATCGTGCTGACCTGCGCGGCGGGCGTGACCCCCGCCGCGCCCGGCTACGGGGTGTTCCGGATGTAGGTGCCGTTGCGGCCGGCCCCATGGCTCGGAGTACAAAAGGGAAAGCGATGGTCACAACTGAAATCGCTGCTCGCTCTGGGCAGCCACGTGATGGAAGGAGATTACCATGAAGGGCAAAGCTTACGTTGTGGGCGTCGGAATGGTGCCCTTTCAGAAGCCAGGCAAGTCCGAGAGCTACGACGTGATGGCCGCGAAGGCCACGCGCGCGGCGCTGGCGGACGCCGGGCTCGACTACGGAAAGGTTCAGCAGGCCTATGCAGGCTATGTCTATGGCGACAGCACGTGCGGCCAGCGCTCCCTCTATCAGGTCGGGATGACCGGTATCCCGGTCATCAATGTCAACAACAACTGCTCGACCGGCTCCACGGCGCTGTTCCTGGCGCGCCAGGCGGTGGAAAGCGGCGCGGTCGATTGCGCCCTTGCCGTGGGCTTCGAACAGATGCGGCCCGGTGCGATCGGTGCGATGTTCCACGATCGCGTCAGTCCGTTTCAGGATTTCGATGACGAAACCGACGCTCTTGTGGGCAACGGCGAAATTCCCTTGGCGCTACGCTATTTTGGCGGCGCCGGCCTGGCGCATATGGAAGAGTTCGGGACCACGCTCGAGATCTTCGCCAAGATCCGCGCCAAGGCCAGCCGCCACGCGGCCAAGAACCCGGTTGCGCTGTTCCGTCAGGAAGTAACCCCCGAAGATGTGTTGCAGGCCCAGGTCGTCTGGCCAGGCGTCATGACGAAGCTGATGGCCTGCCCGCCCACCTGCGGCGCGGCGGCTGCGATCATCTGTTCGAAGGAATTTGCGGAAAAGAACCGCCTCGATACGTCGGTGCGCATCACGGCGCAGGCAATGACGACCGACGGTCCCGAAACCTTCGGCGCGCATGACATGCGCGAGGTCGTCGGGACGTCCATGGCGCAACGCGCGGCCAAGCAGGTCTATGAGGCGGCCGGGATCGGCCCCGAGGATGTGGATGTGATCGAGCTGCACGACTGCTTCGCCCATAACGAGCTCATCACCTATGAGGCACTTGGTCTTTGCGGACGCGGGGAGGCGGCGAAGTTCGTCGAAGATGGCGACAACACCTATGGCGGCAAATATGTGACCAATCCCTCGGGCGGGCTTCTTTCGAAGGGGCATCCGCTTGGCGCGACGGGCCTGGCGCAGTGCACCGAACTGGTCCAGCACCTCCGCGGCACCGCCGAAGCGCGTCAGGTGGAGGGCGCGCGTCTGGCGCTTCAGCACAATCTGGGTCTGGGCGGGGCCTGTGTGGTGACGCTTTACGAAAAAGCCTGAGCAGCCGTCGGGCCAGGATCGGAGGATCGATGAAATGACCGGCAAACTCGATGGACGTATTGCTCTGGTGTCAGGCTCGGGCCGCGGGATTGGGCGCGAGATTGCGCGCAAGCTGGCTTCGGACGGTGCGCGTGTGGTCGTCAACGATCTTGACTCCGATATGGCCCACGAAACCGCGGCAACGATCCGCGGGGCAGGCGGCGAGGCTCTAGTTTGTGCGGGCAGCGTGACCGAGGACGGCTTCGCTGAGACTTTTGTAGGCGCGGCGGTGAACGAGTTCGGCGGGGTGGATATCATCGTCAACAATGCAGGCTATACCTGGGACAGCGTCGTCCAGAAGATGACCGACGAGCAGTGGCGCGCGATCATCGACGTACATCTGACGGCGCCCTTCCGGATCCTGCGCGCCGCGCAGCCGGTGATTGCGGCTGCGGCCAAGGAAGAGGCGGCCAAGGGACGCGAGGTATTCCGCAAGGTCGTCAACATCTCCTCTATCGCCGGCACGGGCGGTAATGCAGGGCAGATCAATTATTCCGCCGCCAAGGCCGGGATCATCGGGCTCACGCGGACCATGGCCAAGGAATGGGGGCGTTACAAAGTCAACGTAAACGCCGTGGCCTTCGGCCCGATCCGCACCCGCCTGACCGAGGGCAGCGCCAAGGGCGACAGCACGATAAAAATCGACGACAAGGAAATCCGGGTCGGTGTGAATCCCGAATTGCTGCATCAGATGGAACAGATGATCCCGCTCGGCAGAGTCGGCACACCGGAGGAAGCCGCCGGGGCGGTCTATCTGTTCTGCCTGCCCGAATCGAATTTCATCTCGGGCCAGCATGTGATTTGCGGCGGCGGATTTACGATCTGAACCAGTCAGTTCAAAGCCTGAGACCGCAAAAGGTTTGTAACGCTGCTTCGCTGGCTTCCATCTCCGGCTCGGCTTTTGGGACCATTGACAACCTAACTAGTGTTAGTTATCCAGCCGAGGACAGGAATCATTCCTTGGATGAAGCCGTGACTGAAGCGACTGAACAACCTTCTCGAAATCCCATTGGTCGCGATGGCATCCTCAACGTCGCTGCGCGGCTTTTTCGCGAGCAGGGCTATGGCCCGGTCTCGCTCAGGAAGATCGCCGAGGCCGCTGGCATGAAGGCGGGCAGCATCTATTATCACTTTGGATCAAAAGACGAAATCGTCCTGGCCATTCTCGACGAAGGCATCTGGACTGTTCACGAAAAGATGCGCCAGGCGGTCTCGGACCAATCCGGAAGCGGGGATGCCGAGGCAATTCTTCGCGCCGCGATCGGGGCACATCTGCGCGCCTTGCTGGATGTCAGCGACTATTCCTCCGCAAATGTCCGCATTTTCGGGCAGGTGCCGACATCCGTTCGAGACGCCAACCTTCCCGCACGCCGGGCTTACGAGGCCCAGTGGGACAGTCTGTTGAACCGGCTCCAAAAGGAAGGAGCTCTGCGAAGGGATGTCGATATCCGGCGTCTCCGCCTCATGCTGATCGGCGCGCTGAACGCCATTTTGGAGTGGTTCGACCCGCAACGCGGCAGCGCCGAGGCACTCGCCTCCGCCTATGCCGAGGTTTTTCTAAACGGAATACTTGAACAACAGAAAGTCTGACATATGGCTCGTCTCGAAACAGCCGCGCTTACGGCGTCAGAGATTTACGGGCGCAACCGCGCGGCGCAACAGGCACGGGTCGATATCCTCCGCGAGCGGATCGCGGCCGCCACAGGCGGTGGACGAGCGGATATGATCACGCGTCACCGCAAGCGAGGCAAGCTTCTAGTGCGCGAGCGGATCGACCTGCTGATCGATCCCGGCACCGCCTTTCTGGAACTCTCCAGCCTCGCCGCCTGGGCCCAATACGGCGGTGAGGTGCCCGGCGCAGGCATCATCACGGGCATTGGCATAGTGCACAGTCTGCCCTGCATGATCATCGCCAATGACGCCACGGTAAAAGGCGGGTCATTCTATCACGAAACCGTCAAGAAACACATCCGCGCGCAGGAGATCGCGGCGGAAAACCGCCTGCCCTGCCTTTACCTCGTCGATTGCGGCGGCGCCTATCTTCCCGAGCAGGACCGCGTCTTTCCCGACGCCCGGCATTTCGGCAATGCCTTCTACCGCCAGACCAACATGTCGGCCTCCGGGCTGCCGCAAATCTCAGCGGTGTTCGGTGGTTGCACGGCGGGGGGCGCCTACATTCCGGCGCTCTCGGACGAGGTCATCATGGTGCGCGGCAATGCGCGCATCCATCTTGGCGGGCCGTCCATCGTCAAGGTGGCAATCAACGAAGAGGTGGACGGCGAGACGCTGGGCGGAGCCGAGATGCATACGCGTGTGTCGGGCGTCAGCGACCACCTGGCCGAAGACGAGTATCACGCGCTGGCCCTGATGCGCCACATTGTGGGCCATCTCGGCCTTGAACGGCCGATGCTGCCGGACATGCGCGCCGCCGCGCCCTTGCATGACCCCGAGGAATTGTTGGGGGTGATCAGTGCCGACCGCAAGCAGCCCTATGACGTCCGAGAGCTCCTGCTGCGCATGATCGACGCGGGCGAGTTCCGGGAGTTCAAGCCGAGCTGGGGCGAAACGCTGGTCTGCGGCACCGCACGCATTCACGGCTATCGGGTCGGAATCCTCGGCAACAACGGCGTGCTTCTCTCCGACAGCTCGCTCAAGGGCGCCCAGTTCGTGTCGATGTGCGACCAGCGCAACATTCCGTTGCTGTTCCTCCACAACATCACCGGCTTCATGGTCGGAACCGAGGCCGAGCGCGGCGGCATCGCCAAGAACAGTGCCAAGCTGGTCTACGCTATGTCGGTTGCCAAGGTGCCACGGCTGTCGCTGATTGTGGGAGGCTCCTATGGCGCCGGCAACTACGGCATGTGCGGCCGGGGCTTTGCGCCGCGCTTTCTCTTTGCCTGGCCCACGGCTGAACTGGCAACCATGTCGGCTGATATCGCCGCCAACGTGATGATGGAACTGCGCCGGCAGAGAGGCGGCGATGCGCAAGCCATGGAGGCCGACTTGCAGCGGATCGAGGCCCAGGTGCGCGCCCAATATGCCGAACAGTCGGACCCCTATTACGCCACCTCGCGGCTGTGGGACGACGGGTTGATCGAGCCGGCCCAGACCCGCGACGTGCTCGGCCTGTGCCTTGCCATCGTGACTTCGGTGCCGGCAGCCGGCCGCCATACCCCCGTTTTCAGGATGTAAGGATGCGAGCGATGCGTTACGACGGCTTCAAAACCTTGAGCGCAGAGGTGGACGCGCGCGGGGTTGCGACCGTCACCCTGAACCGCCCGGACAAACACAACGCGCTGAATGCCGATGTGATTGCCGAGCTGTCCCGCATCGCACAGGCGCTGGCCTCGAACCAAGGCGTGCGTGTCGTCGTGCTGACCGGGGCGGGCAAGAGCTTCTGCGCGGGGGGCGACTTCAACTGGTTCGCCTCGAACGTGCAAAAGAGCCGCGCTGAGCGGGTAGAACAGAGTAGCTCGCTCGCTCGGCTCTTGCGCCAACTGGATACGCTGCCCCAACCGCTGATCGGCCGCATCAATGGCCCGGCCTATGGTGGAGGCGTTGGCTTGATATCGGTCTGCGATTACTCGATCGGAGCCGAGGGCGCGAAGTTCGGCCTGACCGAGGTGCGGCTCGGACTCTTGCCCGCCAATATCTCGCCCTACGTGGTGGCGCGCATTGGCGAGGCGGCATCGCGTGAAACGATGCTGTCGGGCGCGCTCTTCGACGCGGCGCGCGCCGAACGGATTGGTCTTTTAACCGAGGCGGTTGCGCCGGATCTGCTGGACGAGGCAGTGGAGCGTGTCGTTCGCGCCCATCTGCAGGCCGCGCCAGGGGCGGCGGCCGATACCAAGCGGCTGATCGCCTACGTCGCCAGCCACAGGCTCGAAGAGAACATGATCTACGCCGCCGATCGGCTGGCCGATGCCTGGGAGACGGAGGAGGGCATCGAAGGGATCAATAGCTTTCTCCAAAAGAGCACACCGTCGTGGCGGGCGAAATGAATTTTTCCCGCGTCCTGATCGCCAATCGCGGCGAGATCGCGCGCCGGGTGCAGCGGGCCTGCAGGAAGCTGGGCCTGGAAAGCGTTGCGGTCTATTCCGAGGCTGACGGCCACGCACCCTTCGTGGCCGAGGCGGACCACGCCATCTGCATCGGCCTTGCCGCCCCGTCCGCAAGCTACCTCAACATGGACGCGATTCTCGCCGCAGCTTGCAAGACAGGGGCAGGCGCGATCCATCCGGGTTACGGTTTTCTGTCCGAGAACGCCGGTTTCGCAGCGCGTGTGATCGGGGCTGGTCTGGCCTTCGTCGGTCCGCTGCCGCAGGCCATCGCGCGCATGGGCTCCAAAATCGAGGCGAAGGCGGCCGCCGTGGCGGCAGGCGTCCCCGTGCTGCCGGGTTACAGCGACGACGACCAGTCCGATGAGCGTCTCCTGGCCGAGGCCCGTGCACTCGGAACGCCGTTTCTTGTCAAGGCCAGCGCCGGCGGCGGTGGACGAGGGATGCGGCTGGTATGCGATTTGGTGGAAGCGCGAGAGGCGATCGCCTCGGCGCGCGCCGAAGCGGGATCGGCCTTCGGCGATGCTTCGGTGTTCCTCGAACGTTTCGCCCCGCGCGCTCGCCATGTCGAGGTGCAGGTTCTCGGCGACACCCACGGCAGTGTCGTTCATCTGTGGGACCGTGACTGTTCGCTGCAACGCAACCACCAGAAACTGGTCGAGGAAGCGCCGGCGCCGGCGCTACCCGGACGCGTGCGGACCGCAATGCTCGAGGCGGCGGTGAACCTCGCCCGCGCGATCGGCTATCGCTCGGCCGGAACGGTCGAATTTCTTTTCGATCCCGCGCGAGAGGAATTCTATTTTCTCGAAATGAACACGCGCCTTCAGGTCGAGCATCCGGTGACCGAGGCCGTCACCGGCATCGACCTGGTGGAATGGCAGCTTCGTGTGGCGCGCGGCGAGGCGCTGGCCTTTGAGCAGGACGACATCGGCTGCGCAGGCCATGCGATCGAACTGCGCATCGCGGCCGAAAACCCGGCCGAGAACTTTCGCCCCGAAACCGGGCGGATTACCTTGTGGCAGCCGCCGGAGGGCCCCGGCATCCGGCTTGAAAGCGGGGTGGAATTGGGAAGCGAGATCAGCCACCACTATGACTCGATGCTTGCCAAGTTGATCGTGCACGGCTCAGACCGTGACGAGGCGATCCGCAAGGCGGTGACCGCACTCGACAGTTTTGCGGTCGGCGGGTTGGGTATGAATCTCGCCTTTCAGCGAGCGCTGATCACGCATCCCGCCTTCGCTACCATGGCGCACCACACCGCCGGCCTGGCCGAGATGTATCCCGGCGGCTGGTCTAGGCCCTCGCCGGACGGGCAGACACTCGCCCTCGCCGCGCTTGCGCTGCACCTGCATTTGGCTGAACCGGGCGACAACGGCCCGTGGCGGAGCCTTGGTGGTTGGCGCCTCACCGAGGCGGCCGGGCGGCCGGGAGCGGCGCGCTACTGGCCGGCGGGCGGCGGCTATGAGAATGCGGTCATCGTCGCCGGACGGGCCGCGCGGCTGGAGCTTGGTGTCGAGGGATTGCCGCCATTCGCCGTCGACCACGCGCGCCTTGCCCACGGCCGCCTGTCGGGTCATCTCGGCGGCCGTACCTTTTCCTGTGCAGCCCATGTCGAGCGCGCCGGCGATGACTGGCGCGTGCATTTGCGCGGCCGCGATGGCTTAATGCAAGTGCCGCTCAAGACGCTGGAAGACCGGCACCTGCGGCCTGAGACCACAACAACCAGCGGCGACGAGCATACCCTCATCGCACCGATGCCAGGCGTTGTCGCCGAGATTCGCGCAGAGCTCGGCGACGAGGTGGCGCACGGTCAGACGCTGCTTATTCTGGAAGCGATGAAGCTTCTGCAAAACCTCCCCGCGCCGATCGCCGGGATCGTCGACGAAATCTATTGCGCGCCGGGCGATACCGTCGCGACCGGCGCCCCCTTGATCAGAGTAGCGCGAAGGAAAGAAGGATGACCAGACACGAAACTCTGACCGCATCGGCCACCAGCCCTTTCAAGGAGGAGCTGGAGATGATTCGCGATCAGCTTCGCCGCTTCATCGACGCCGAGATTGTGCCCGCGGGTGAGGCCTGGGAAGAAGCGGGCATGGTGCCCCGGGAGATCCTGCGCAAGATGGGCGAGCTGGGCGTTCTCGGCATGCGCTATGATCCGCAATATGGCGGCGCGGGTCTGGACACGATGTCGAGTGTGATGCTGGCCGAAGAACTGGGCCGATCCACTTTCGGCGGCTTCTCGGCCACGGTGCTGGTGCATACCGACATGGCCTCGCCGCACCTGGAAAACGCCGGTACGTCCGAGCAGAAGGCGCGATGGATGCCTGGAATCACAAGTGGTCTTACGATCACTGCGGTCGCCGTGACCGAACCAGGCGCAGGCTCCGATGTCGCGGGCATGCGCACGCGCGCTGTGCAGGACGGATCCGACTGGGTGCTCAACGGCACCAAGATGTTCATTACCAACGGGGTTCATGCCGAGTTACATTTCGTCGGAGCCAAAACCGATCCGGACGCCAAGGGCTCCCGCGGAATCACCATTTTCGCGGTCGAAAAGGGCACGCCAGGCTTCTCCGTCGGGCGCGCCTTGAAAAAAACGGGCTGGCTCTCTTCCGACACGGCCGAACTGATCTTGGAGGATGTGCGCGTGCCAGCCGAAAACGTTCTTGGCGAGGTGAACCGCGGATTCTATGCGGTTATGAAGAACTTCCAGAACGAGCGCATCGTGCTCGGCGCCTTGGCCGCCGCCGAGGCGCAGAAGGCGCTCGACTTGACTGTCGACTATGTAAAGCAGCGCAAGGCTTTCGGCGGCGTGCTGTGGGACAAGCAGGTAATTCGCCAGCGATTGGCCGATTGCCAGACCCGGATCGAGGCAGGCCGGCAACTCGTCTACCACGCAGCGCGGCTCGATGCAGCGGGTATGGACTGCGTGCGCGAGGTTTCAATGGTAAAGGCTTATTGCGGCGAACTCGTGAACAGCGTGCTCTATGACTGCGTGCAGTTCCACGGCGGCATGGGCTACATGCGCGAAACCGCGGTCGAGCGAATGTCACGCGATGCGCGCGTGCAGGCGATCGGCGGGGGGGCGAGCGAAGTGATGCTGGAAGAAGTTGCCAAACGGATGTGAGTGCTCGTCGGCTGCGCGCCTTCGCCAAGAAATCATTCGAGCGACCTCGACTTTAGATCAGAAGGAGACGGCGAAATGAAGGTTAGTGGAAGCGGCTACGCGGAGAATCGCGTTGCCGGTACATTGTTTGGCGAAGCCATTATTCTAATCTTGGGAACCATTCTGCTGACGTTGTCGGCAAAGGTGCAGGTTCCCTTCTATCCAGTTCCGATGACATTGCAGACGATGGTGGTTGTTGGCCTGGGCCTGTTCCTCGGGCCTGTCCGCGGTTCTGGCATTGTCCTGGCCTACATCCTGCAAGGATTGGCAGGCTTTCCGGTCTTCGCAGGCACGCTGCCGGCCCCCTCGGGTCTGGCCTATGTCGCCGGGCCGACGGGCGGATATCTCGTCGGGTTCGTGGCGGCGGCTTTCGCGTCGGGATGGCTGGTACGAAGAGGGTTTGCCAGGGGCATTGCGGGTGCCGTTACCGTTTGCATTTTCGCGAGCGCGCTGGTCTACCTTCCAGGACTTGCATGGTTAGGTGCCTTCACCGGATATGGCGAGCGGCTGCTGACGGCCGGCCTCTATCCGTTTGTGTTGGGTGATTTGGTGAAGTCGGCCGTCGCGGCTCTGCTCTTTGTTGTCGGTGGCGCGATCATTCCTGGACTTGGCAGCAAGTCGGGAAAGGTCTCCGACGCGAAATAGCGCGGAAGGCATTTTTCGGCGACAGCGGGGTGAGACGCGGGCAGCAAAGTTCGTGTCCGCGTCTCGGGGCGAAATCGTTCGAGCAGCGGCGGCGTGGGCGAATACCCAAAGGTCGCTGCCAAGGGTTCGGTGCTGTACGGGGGCCGAGTTCGACGTGCCGGCAAAGTGGGAATCCCATCCGGGCGATTCAGAATGGCGTCGCCTTCCTCAAGAACTTCATGTTGCATATCAAACATCTGTTAGAATATGGTTGTGCTGTCATGAATAGCCGGGGAGGAGTCGGGGATGGCGATGCCGCTTGGCGATGTTCGGGTTATCGAGCTCGGCCATGTAATCGCCGGTCCGATGGCGGCAGCGCTTCTTTCGGACTTCGGCGCCGAGGTGATCAAAATCGAAGCGCCCGCCAAGGGCGACATGATGCGCGATCTGGGCCCGAAGGCGCAGGATGGGGTCGGCGTCTGGTGGAAGACGCTTGCCCGCAACAAGCGTATTCTCGCGCTCGACTGGAAAAGCGATGCCGGCCGCGAGGTGCTGGCGAGGCTGGTCAAAACCGCGGATGTTCTCGTGGAGAATTTCCGCCCCGGCGTGCTTGAGCGGGCGCGCATCGGACCGGAGGTTCTGCATGAATGGAATCCCGATTTGGTGATCCTGCGGGTTTCGGGTTACGGACAGGACGGCCCGATGCGCAAGACCCCGGCGTTCGGGCGCGCCGCCGAGGCAATGAGCGGCCTGGCCCATCTCACCGGCTTTCCCAACGGCCCGCCGATGCATCCTGGTTTCCCGGCTGCCGACAGCACGACGGGGCTGATGGGGGCCCTGGGCATTATGATCGCTCTCTTTGCCCGCCAGAGAGGCACGATTCGCGGTCAGGTCATTGATCTGGCAGTATTCGAGGCCCTCTTGCGGCTGATCGATTACCACGTTCCCGTTCTGACCGGAGCGGGCCTGTCGCCGATGCGGAACGGCCTGCGTCAGCCGATGGATTTTGCGCCGGGCGGGGTGTTTCGCACCAGAGATGGTGTTTGGGTGACCGTCTCGGCCGGTGGCGCGGAAACGGCCCGGCGGTTGCTGCGCGCGGTGGGCGGGGACAGCTTTGCCGAGGACCCGCGCTTCGCCACGATGGAGGGTATCACGGCGGATATGACCGAGGTTTTCGACCGGCTCAACGAATTCATCACCGCCAGGGACTTTGCCGAGGTCGAAGCGGAATTTATGCGCCACGATGCGGTAGCTGCGCCAGTGCTGCGCACCGATGAAATCTTGGCTCATCCCCAGATCGCCCATCGCGGCGATGTCGTGTCGGTCGAAGGCGATGCGACGAAGGTGATCGGCCCTGTGCCGCATTTGAGCAGCACCCCGGGCAGCGTGCGCTGGTTGGGACGGATGCCGGGCGCGGATACGGCTGCGATCATGAGCGAGCTTGGCTACGACTCGTCGACGATCGAAATACTGTCGGATGCAGGCCTGATCTCAGTCGGTCCTGCCAGGGAGGAAGTGGCATGAGTTTCAAGCTGACCGATCAGCAGCAGAACATCCGCGACACGATCCTGAGGGTCTGTGCGGAGTTCGACGACGAGTACTGGCTGGAACGCGACCGCAACGGTGGCTTTCCCAACGAACTGTATAAGGCTATGGCACGCGGTGGGTGGCTGGGAATAGCCATGCCGGAGGAGCATGGAGGCGCCGGCCTTGGCATCACGGAAGCCACCGTCATGATGCAGGCCATCGCGGAATCGGGCGGCGGGGCCAGCGCGGCTTCGGCCATTCACATGAACATCTTCGGGCTGAATCCCGTCGTTGTCTTTGGTAGCGCGGAGCAAAAGGGGCGGATGCTGCCCCCTCTGATCGAAGGGCGCGAGAAGGCCTGCTTCGGTGTCACCGAGCCGACGACTGGCCTTGACACGACCAAGCTCAAGACCCGTGCGGTGCGCCAAGGCGACCGTTATGTCGTCTATGGTCAGAAAGTGTGGATTTCCACTGCCCAGGTGGCCGACAAGATCCTGCTTCTGGCGCGGACGACACCGCTCGAAGAGGTGACCAGGCCGACCGATGGACTGTCGCTTTTCTACACCAATCTGGACCGGACCTTCGTCGACGTGCGCGAGATCGAGAAGATGGGCCGCAAGGCCGTCGATTCCAACGAATTGTTCATCGACGGGCTGCCGGTCCCGGCGGAAGACCTGATCGGCGAGGAAGGGCAGGGATTCAGGCAGATTCTGCATGGGCTGAATCCCGAGCGCATCCTCGTGGCCGGTGAATGTGTCGGGATTGCGCGGAACGCTCTGCAGCGCGCCGCTTCCTATGCAAAGGAGCGACAGGTTTTCGGACGTCCTATCGGACAGAACCAGGGGGTGCAGCACCCCCTTGCCAAGGCCTGGGCGAAGGTCGAGGCTGCGAACCTGATGGTGATGCATGCCGCGATGCTGTACGACGGGGGCGAGCCGTGCGGGGTCGAGGCGAATGCCGCCAAATTGCTGGCGGCCGAAGCCGCGGTCGAGGCGACGCAAACGGCGCAGATGACATTCGGCGGCTTCGGCTACGCCAAGGAATATCACGTCGAGAGATTGGTCCGCGAAGCGCTCCTCTTTCACATCGTGCCGGTCACGCCGCAGATGCTGATGTCCTTTATCGCCGAGAAGGCACTGGGCCTGCCCAAATCGTACTGAAATCGTCCAACGGACGAGGAGCGCACCGGAGGCGCCGATAGGGGCTTGCACATTATTCTAACATGCGTTAGGTGTTTCTAACGATCAAGGACAACAGTCCGATCCGCGCTTGGGAGGAACGTCATGCCGGGATCAGGTTATGGGTTTGCCCGTGCACAACTGCGCGACCATCCAACGGTCTTCGCAGACCGGCTCTTTTCTGGAAAGGCAGTGATCGTCACCGGTGCCGGAGGCGGGCTGGGGCTCGCGATCGCCACACTGTTCGCGCGCCTCGGGGCCGATCTGGCGATCAACGGCCGTAACCCGGAAAAGCTGGAAGATGCCGCGGAGTTTCTGCGTGGCTTCGGTGGGCAGGTGCTGGCTCGTCCCATGACAATCCGGGATCCCGGACAGGTTCAGGATTTCGTCGATGCGGTGGGCACTCATTTCGGCGGGCTCGATATTCTGGTGAACAATGCGGGCGGTCAGTTTCCGCAGCCCGCTCTCGACTATACGCCGAAGGGCTGGAATGCCGTCATCGACACCAACCTCAATGGCACCTGGTGGATGATGCAGGCCGCAGCCCGGAACTGGGTCAAGGCTGGGCGTCCTGGCGCCATCGTGAGCATCGTCGCCGACATCTGGCGCGGCATGCCGGGGATCGCGCATAGCTGCGCCGCGCGCGCGGGGGTCATCTATCTGTCGAAATCGATCGCTGTCGAATGGGCGCCGCACGAGATCCGCGTCAACTGCGTGGCGCCGGGGTGCTGCGAAAGCACCGGCTTTGCAAACTATCCCGAGGAGGGGGCGGCGACATTCGCCGAATCGAACCCGATGCGTCATGCCGGCGACGAATGGGATGTCGCCGAGGCGGTGGTCTATCTGGCCGCGCCGTCCGGGAAGTTTATTACCGGCGAAGTCTTGACCGTGGACGGAGGCCAGCAGCTGTGGGGCGATCCCTGGCCGACGGGCCGGCCTGACTATTTCCGTATCGCGTGACGCAAACTGTGAGAAGTTCGCAGCCACATGAATGAACCAATGAAAATGCGCATTTCAGAGAGCCCCCCCATTTTGGAATGTCGCGGGATCGAACGTCGCTTCGGCGGGATTGTCGCCGTGACTGGTGTGGACTTCAGTATTTCTAAAGGCGAGATATTCGGACTCGTCGGTCCGAACGGAAGCGGAAAGACCACGGTGACAAACGCGATCACCGGTTTCTATCCGCCGAATGACGGCTCGATATGGCTCGATGGCAAAGACATAACGGGCACCGCGCCTCACAAAGTGGCTAAACTTGGGGTGGCTCGGACCTTTCAGAACCTCGCCCTCTTCAACGGCATGAGCGTGCTCGAGAACATTCTGCTGGGACGCCACATCCACATGAAGCCTGGGGTTCTCCCGACTGCACTGTACTGGTGGGTGGCGCGGCCGGAGGAGATTAGAAACCGCGAAGTGGTCGAGGAGGTGATCGAGTTTCTCCAGCTTGAGAGCGTCCGCGATGAACTCGTGGACGGCATCCCTATCGGCCTCAAAAAACGGGTGGAACTGGCGCGTGCTCTGGTCGCAGAGCCTCATCTTCTCATCCTCGATGAGCCTATGGCCGGCATGAACCAAGAGGAAAAGGGGTATATGGCCCGTTTTATTCTCGATGCGAGAGCCGAACGAGGCGTGAGTGTCCTGCTGATCGAGCACCACATGGACGTCATCACCGGTATTTGCGACCGAATGCTGGCGCTCAACTATGGCGAGATGATCGCCACCGGGATTCCAAAGGAAGTTGTCAAGCATCCCCGCGTCGTCGAAGCGTATATTGGGGGGGCCCATGGCTGACAGCAGACAAAGCCTGACGACCGCGGGGGAAACGCTTGTCTCGGTTCTGATGCGGCACGCGTCCGAGCACGGCGGCGACATCGCACTGCGCGAAAAAGAGCGCGGAATCTGGAAGGCAACCACGTGGGCTGAATATGCAGAAGAAGTGCTGGCCTGCGCGGCCGGTCTTGACGGGCTCGGCATAAAGCCGGGCGATGCGGTGCTTATTCTCGGCGACAACCGTGTGCGCCTCTATTGCGGCATGTTGGCGTTGGCAACACTCGGTGTCTACGCTATGCCGGCCTATCCCGGCACCACGCTCGAAGAACTCCAGCATTTCGTGGAGGAAGCCAACATCGTGGCCGCCTTGGCTGAAGATCAAGAGCAGGTGGACAAGATCTTGGACCTGCGGGGCGCCGGGGCGGCGAACCTGAAGCATATCGTCTATGACGACGGCCGCGGCCTCGGGTTCTACGAGGTGCCGGGACTGATGTCGTGGGAGCATCTTGTCAAGATCGGCAACCACCGCCTCAACGAGGAGGCGGGACTGCGCGACGATCTCGCCAAGCGTGCCAACCCCGACAGCCCTGCTGTTTTCCTGCACTCGTCGGGTACCACCGGCAAGCCGAAAGGGATCGTGCTCAGCCAGAAGAACGTGCTGGCCGCTGCACGCAACGGCTATGCTGCTGGCGCCTTCGACATCAGGGAGGAAACCCTGGCTTACCTCCCCATGGCTTGGGTCGGAGACTACGCGCTTACAGTAGCTGCCGCCCTGTTGCTGCGCTTCATTGTGAACGTGCCCGAGCGGCAGGAAACAGTTCTGCGCGACATGCGTGAAGTTGCGCCGACGTTTTATTTGGCCGCGCCACGCAGCTGGGACAACCTTCTGACCACGATCCAGGTCGGCATCGAGAATTCGACACCGCTAAAGAAAAAACTCTATCACTTCTTCATGGACCGGGCCATTTCCACCGAACGACGCAAGCTCAACGGCAAGAGCGGCGGCGCGCTGGAAGGACTTGGTCGCCTCATCGGCGAACTGCTCGTCTTCGGCCCGATTAAGGACAAGTTCGGCCTCAGCCGTCTGAAGAACGCGTTCACCGGCGGCGAGGCGATCGGCGAGGACACGTTCGTTTTTTACCGGGCGCTCGGGATAAAACTGCGTCAACTCTATGGGCAGACGGAAAACAGCGCCATCAATGCAATCCAGGCGCCCGACGAAGTGCGCCTGCACACCGTGGGCAAGGCAGCCCCGGGCGTTGAGGTGAGGATCGCCGACAACGGAGAAATTCTCCTCAAGTCGGACAGCATTTTCGCAGGATACTACCACAATCCCGAGGCCTCCGCCGAGACGCTTGTCGGAGGATGGCTACACACCGGCGACGCCGGCTATCTCGAAGACGACGGCCATCTTGTCGTGCTTGGCCGCGTTTCAGAAGTGATGCATACCGGTGGCGGTGAACGCTATGTGCCCAACTATATCGAGAACCGTCTGAAGTTCAGCCCTTATATCAAGGATGCAGCCGTGATCGGTGCTGGCTGCGACGAACTCACAGCGATGGTGTGCATCGATTTTGATGCCGTAGGTCATTGGGCCGAAGTGAATGGGGTGCCTTATGTATCCTACGCGGATCTGTCGCAGCGCGAAGAGGTGGCTGTGCTGTTGCGACAAGCATTCCTGCGCTTAAACAAGGCTCTCCCTGAACCTCTGCAGCTCAAACGCTTCGTCAGCCTTCACAAGGAATTCGATCCCGACGACGGCGAGATCACGCGCACGCGCAAGCTGCGCCGAAAGGTGGTCGAAGAACGATATCAGAGGGTGATCACGGCACTTTATGACGGATCCAAGGATGTCCACGTCAGCGCTGTTGTGACCTACGAAACGGGTGAAACGGGAACGGTAGACCGCACGCTGCCAATCAGAGAGGTTTAGATGGATCTGATTTTCTTGGCTGAGCTTACGGCGAACGGAGCTCTTACCGGCCTGCTTTATTCGTTGTTCGCGATCGGCCTTGTACTGATCTACAAGGCCTCTTCCGTGCCAAACCTGGCGCAGGGCGGGCTGACCATGGCGGGAGCTTATGTCTTGCTGGCCCTGGCTCGCGATGCGGGGCTTCCGCTCTGGGCGGCTGTTCCGGTCGCTGCAGTTGCGATGTTCGGTCTCGGCATGGGGATAGAGCGGGTGGCGCTGCGCCGGCTCGCTGGCCGACCGGTCGTGATGATTCTCATGATGACGCTCGGGATCGACATCTTTCTGCGCGGCACGACGCTGGCCATCTGGGGCGGTACGTCGCGCTCGGTCGAACTGGGCGTCGGCTATGATCCCCTCTTCGTCGGTGACGTCCTGATCAGCCGCATCCATCTGGTTGGCGCTGCTGTGGCCCTTTTATTGTTCGTGGTCTTTGTCCTGTTCTTCCGCACCCGCCTCGGTATTCGTCTGCGCGCAATAGCCGACGACTACATGGCCTCCTGGTCGGTCGGCATATCGGTTGAGCGCGGGGTCGGTCTGTCCTGGGGGCTCGCTTCCATCGTTGCGGTGGCGGCGGGCATCATATGGGGCGAAATCCAGGGCGTCGACCAGTCGCTGTCGCTCCTGCTGCTGAAGGGGCTGACCGTCGCCGTTCTGGGCGGGCTGGACAGCATATTTGGTGCGGTGCTCGCCGGGATCATTCTGGGCGTCGTCGAGAATGTGGGATCAACTTATCTGGATCCGCTGGTCGGCGGAGGCAGCCGCGACTTGATCGTGGCCGCGGTTCTGATCCTCACTGTCATGCTTCGACCACACGGTTTGTTCGGTCGTCATGATATCGAAAGGGTTTGACGCGATGTTTTACCGGCTATCTGGTGTGCATCACACCAACTACGTCTCCGACAGTCGGATCTATAAGATACCAGCCGACAGAGGTCTCGCACTGTTCTTCCTCGCTCTCGGTCTGGCAGCGCCATTCCTTTTCGGATCGTTATACCTCAACAGCTTTATATTGCCGTGGCTTGTTTGGACCGCGGCCGCACTCGGGCTCAACCTGGTGACGGGTTGGGCCGGGCAACTGCACCTCGGCTATGCGGCCGTGATGGCCGTGGGCGCGTATTCAGCTGTTCACGCTGCCAAATTCGGTGTGCCCTGGGAATTCGCGCTCCTGACCGGCGGAATTGCCGCCTCGGTCATTGGCAGCCTGTTCGCCTTCGCCGCTCTGAGGGTGAAGGGCCTCTATCTCGCTTTGACCACATTGGCAATGCAGTTCGTCATGGACTGGGTGCTGACTCATTCACCGGCAATCTCCGGCGGTTCGCACGCGTCGCTACAAGCCCCCACCTTCGCTCTTCTGGGCCAGCGGATCACGTCGGACACCGGCCTATACTATATCGCCTTTGGCTGGTGCCTCCTGGTCACGATATTCATGCTGAACCTGCGCCGTACCGGTCTGGGCCGCGCGCTGGTGGCCGTGCGCGAAAAGGACTATGCGGCGGCCATTCTCGGAGTAAACAGCTTCTACTACAAGATCGTAGCCTTCGCAGCCTCCTCCTTCATCGGCGGCGTCAGTGGCGCGGTCCTTGTCGCCACGTTCTTTTTTCTCGCCGCGCCCGAGCAGTTCTCGGTCGCGGTGTCGATCCAGGTTCTGGCCATGGTCATCGTCGGGGGCCTCGGCAGCATCATCGGCACCTATTTCGGCGCCGCGCTCATCCTGCTGGTGCCCGGCTTCGTCAATGCGATGGTGGCAGGAGGAGCGAGAGGCCTGGGATTGCAACTAAACGTCGAATCGCTAGCCCATATTCCGAACGCCGTGTATGGGGCGCTCATCATCATCATCCTGATAATCGAGCCTCTGGGCTTGGGCAAGCTCTATGGAAACATTCGGGACTACCTGATGGTGTGGCCCTTTGCTCAATTGAAGAAGTAAGCAGCAAATGACCCAGGTTTCCGAATCAGAAGTGACCAACATGCTGTCGATGAACAGTGTCGAGGTTCTTTACGACAATGTCATGTTGGCGATCAAAGGGGTTTCCGTTCAGGTTCCGAAGGGCGGGATGGTGGCGCTGCTCGGTTCCAACGGAGCCGGAAAGAGCACGACGTTAAAGGCGATCAGCGGACTTCTCAAGGCGGAACGCGGCCGTGTCAGTCGGGGTGAGATCAGCTTCGACGGGACGGTCATCACCGGTCTGCCGGCGCAGCAGCGTGTGGAGATGGGGATTTGCCATGTGATCGAAGGTCGTCGGGTTTTCGAGCACTTGACGCCCGATGAAAATCTCGAGGCGGCCGCGCCGATGTCGATGTCCCGGGCCACGCTGAATGCCGAGAAGCACAAGATCTACGAGTATTTCCCGCGACTGGCTGAACGGAAGAATTCCCAGGCGGGGTATCTCTCAGGCGGCGAGCAGCAGATGCTTGCGATCGGCCGCGCCTTGATGACCCAACCGCGTCTGCTGATGCTCGACGAACCTAGTCTTGGCCTGGCCCCGTTCCTGGTGGCCGAGATTTTCAGCATCATCAAGAAGATCAACAAGGAACACGGGCTGTCGATTTTGCTGGTCGAGCAAAACGCTCTGGCCGCACTGGAGATCGTCTCAGACGGCTATCTCATCGAGAACGGTCGCGTCGTCATGCACGGCACGGCGCAAGCCCTGAAGTCGAATTCCGACATCCAGGAATTTTATCTCGGAGGAGGGGCGGCCACAACGTTCCACGACATCAAACACTACAGCCGGCGTAAGCGTTGGTTGAGTTGACTGGACCACATCCAAGCCAGACCGGGAGGAAGAAATGCGATCAATCGGAAGAGCACTGTCTCTGGCTCTGCTAGCCGCGGGGCTCATATCGGCACCCGCCAGGGCGGCCGACCCCGAACCATTCAGGATCGGCGTCTGTTACGATCTGAGCAAGGCCTACACCTTCGCCACGCCGCAGGTCTCGCAGGCAGCGCTCGATCTTGCCGCCTTCGTCAATATGAAAGGCGGGATCGATGGGGCGCCGGTGGAGGTGATCGTGCGCGACCATGGCAATGAACCGCAGCGCGGCATCGAATGCTACAGCAAGCTTAGCCGCGAGGGCGTATTCGTTTTCGACACACTCTCTACCCCCGTTTCGCTTGCGGTCCTGCCGCGGGCGATGAAGGATCAGCGCATCCTGATGCAATCGCTTGTCGGACGGGGCGATGCCGTCGACGGCACGGTGTTCAAGTGGGTCTATCCAGTCGGTCCGACCTATTGGGGCCAGGCGGCCAACAACATCGCCTATATCAAGCAGCTGCATGGCGATCTTTCCAACGTGAAGATCGGCTTCGTCTATTTCGATTATCCATTCGGGCAGGAACCGATCGAAATCCTCAAGACCCTATCGGAAAAGGAAGGATTCGAGCTGATCCTTTATCCGGTTCCGTTGCCCGGCAGCGATCAGGCGGGCGTCTGGTCAAAGGTGCGCCGAGACAGGCCCGACCACATCGTCAGCTGGATGCTCGGTGGGGCACACGTGGTCGCTTCGAAGGAAATGAAGCGCAACGGCATCCCGATGGACAAATACATCTCGGTCAACTGGCTGAACGAGGTCGACATCTCCAATATTGGCGCAGAGGCGGCCAACGGGCTGAAGCGCGGTACCAATGTTGTGGGCGGGCAGGAGACACCACTCTATAAGGAGATCATGGCCGAGCTCTACGACAAGAGCAAAGGCAACGGCCCAATCGAAAAGACGCGGGACGTTTTCTACAACACCGGCCTTGCAATGTATTCGATCATGTTCGAAGCGGCCCGTCAGGCGGTCGCGCTTCATGGGCATCCGATTACCGCCGAAACCTACAAGGCCGGGCTGGAAGCGCTCACGGATTACGATGCAAATGGTCTGATGGCGCCGATCACCGTGACGGCGGAGGATCACGGCGGCGGCGGCCGCACGCGAATCGAGATGTGGGACGGCAGCACCTGGGTACCGCAGACCGACTGGATCGCTGCCTATCAGGACGTCGTCTGGGAGGTGGTGAAGGAGAGTTCGTCGAAATTCGACGGCAATTGAGGCAACGGTTGAGGAGGCCGCGCCACGGCCGTCTGCAACACACGCCGGCCGCGTTGGGTCGGCGATCGAAACAAATCCAACAGGAGGATCATCATGTCCATCTTCAAAACAGTGAAATCCGCCGCCCTGGCGGCGGCTTTGGGGTTCGCCGCCCAGGCCGCCTCGGCTGAGGAGCCGATCCGGTTCGGTGCCTGTTTCGATCTCAGTAAAGCCTATACTTTCATCTCGCCACAAGTCGCGCAGGCCGCACAGGACCTTGCCAAATACGTCAACAAGGATGGCGGGATCGGCGGCCATCCGGTGGAAATAATCGTCCGTGACCACGGCAACGAACCCCAGCGCGGTGTGGAGTGCTATGAGCAACTCAAGCGTGAGGGGGTGTTTGTTTTCAATTTCCTCTCGACGCCCGTTACCAACGCGGCGCTGCCGCGCGCGATGAAGGACGGCAACATCGTGATGCAATCCTTCGTCGGCCGAGGCGACGCGGTGGATGGAGAAGTGTTCAAGTGGATCTTCCCGGTGGGTCCTACCTACTGGCAGCAGGCGGCCAATGACGTGGCCTTCATCAAGGACCAGTTGGGCGGAAATCTGAGCGACGCCAAGATCGGCTTCGTCTATCTCGACTATCCTTTCGGCCAGGAGCCGATCGAAATACTCAAGACCCTTTCGGAGAAGGAAGGGTTCGAACTCAAGCTCTATCCGGTGCCGCTGCCCGGCAGCGACCAGTCTAGCGCCTGGACCCAGATCCGTCGCGACAAGCCCGATTACGTGATCGCCTGGATCTTGGCCGGGGGCCACGTCGTGGCCTCGAAGGAGATGAAGCGCAACGGCTTTCCGATCGACCGCTATCTGTCGGTGAACTGGATGAACGAGGTCGATATCAAAAACATCGGCGCCGAAGCGGCCAAGGGCATCCTGCGCGGCACCAACGTCGCCGGCGGTCAGGAAGTGCCGCTGGTCAAGACGATGCTCGAGACCTTCTATGCCAAGGGCGAGGGCAGCGGTCCGGAGTCCCTCGTCCGCGACGTTTATTACAACATGGGGCTTGCCATTTATGCCACCGGCTTCGAAGCGGCCCGGATCGCCATCGAGAAAGACGGCTGGCCGCTGACGCCGGAGAGCATGAAGGACGGCTACGAATCCATCGAGAATTTCGATGCCAATGGTCTGATGTCGCCGATTACCGTAACCGCGAAGGATCACGGCGGCGGCGGCAAGACCCGTGTCGAGCAGTGGGACGGCGCGAAATGGGTACCACTGACCGACTGGAGTGCCGACTACACGGACGTGGTGTGGGAAGTGATCAAGGAGAATTCTTCGAAGTTCAAGGTCGAATGACGAGACCCGCGCCTGCGGGTCCACGTGGCCTGCAGGCGCGCACTGTCCCACACACCGCCAGAGGCAAGTCGCCAAGGAATGAAGGAATGGAATCCAACCCGATCGAACTGTCCATCGACGGCGGGGTTGCCACAGTCCGCATCAACCGGCCCGAGCGCAAGAACGCGCTGTCGGTCGCTGCGGCGAACGGACTGACCGCCGCATGGGAGCGGATCGAGACTGACGACGCCGTCAGGGTTGCAATCCTGACCTCGGCCGATTGCGGCGTGTTCAGCGCTGGGCTCGATCTGAAGGAAGCCGCCGAGATCGCGCGCGAGGAAGGTGTCGACATTCTCAGCAAGATGCGCGACCCCTTTCACGAGACGATGCGCGCCTGCCGCAAACCCATCATCGCCGCGATGACCGGCTCACTGATGGCCGGCGGGATGATGCTGACGCTGAACTGTGACCTGCGGGTCGGTCTCAAGGGGACCAAGGGCGGCATCACAGAAGTCAAGGTCGGGCGCGGCTCGCCCTGGGCCGCGCCGGCTCTATCGATGCTGCCGCAACCGATCCTGATGGAGATCGTTCTGACCGGCGATCTGATACCGATCGAGCGCCTGCATGATTACGGGTTCACGAACTACCTCGAAGACACGCCTGACGCGGTGCGCGCCCGCGCCCGTCAGCTAGCCGATCGGGTCGCCGCCGGCGCGCCGCTTTCGGTTGTCGCCGCCAAGGCGAGCGTGCGCGCGACGATGGATTTGGGCTGCGCCGGAGGGCTGCAGGAAGGCATGCGCCTTCACGAGGTGGTCTATGCCAGCCAGGACGCCATCGAAGGCCCCCGCGCCTTCGCGGAAAAGCGCGCCCCGGTCTGGCAGGGCAAATAGAGACCGCTCCATGACCGATCTTATGCGCATGGACCGCGACGGGGAAATCGGGATCCTGAGATTTCTCCAGCCCAACCGCCGCAACCCTTACAGCCTGGATTTCGTCGATGCGCTGATCCGCAGTCTCGCCGATGCCGAGGGTGATGGCACCATGCGCGCCGTCGTCATGACCGGTGGTGCGCATTTCAGCAGCGGCGGGGATCTGGTCGCTTTCCGTACCGAAATCGCCAAGGGCGCCCGCGCCACTCACGACATGGTGGACCGCGTTCATGCAGGCGGGCGCGCGGCCTACAAGTTCCGCAAGCCGCTTGTCGCGGCTGTCAACGGTGTCGCTTTCGGTGCCGGGATGAGCCTTGCCTTGTCTGCCGATGTCGTGGTCGCGGCCGAGGATGCCCGGCTCTGCGAGGTTTTCGCCAAGGTTGGGGGCTGCCCCGACACCGGATCGAGCTGGCTGCTGCAACAGCGCGCCGGGGCGGGGGTGGCGCGGCTGCTGGTAATGACGGGACGCGAGATCTCCGGCAAGACCGCGCGCGAGCTGGGCGTGGTCGAGGAATGCGTACCGGCCCACATGACGGAGGAAGCCGCCATCGCCATCGCACGTGAAATGGCCGCCCATCCGATGTATGGCGTCGAGACGGCCAAACGCGTGATGCGCAGTGCCGCGGAATGCTCCTATGACGAAGCGCTCGACATCGAGCGTGACGCGCAGACCGTCCTGCTGTGCGCCCACGACTTTCCCGAGGCGATGGAAGCCTTCGAGCAGAAACGGCCGCCGCGCTTTCGGGATTGCTGATGTCGTCCAAACATTCGTTCGAAATTTTCAAAGGAGAAACGCGGCAATGAAGGTGCTTGTGCCTGTCAAACGCGTGATCGACTTCAACGTGAAGGCCCGAGTAAAGCCGGACGGGAGCGGTGTCGATCTCGCGAATGTGAAGATGTCAATGAACCCGTTCGACGAGATTGCGGTGGAAGCGGCGATCCGTCTGAAGGAGGCGGGCACGGCGGAAGAGGTCGTGGCCGTTTCGATCGGAGTGAAGCAGGCGCAGGAGACATTGCGCACGGCGCTGGCGATGGGGGCCGACCGGGCAATCCTGGTGACGGCGGCCAATGACGTGCATGCCGATATCGAGCCGCTGGCGGTGGCGAAGATCCTCAAGGCGGTGATCGAAGAGGAACGACCGAGCTTGGTGATCGCCGGCAAACAGGCGATCGACAACGACATGAACGCGACCGGGCAGATGCTCTCGGCGCTCCTCGGCTGGAGCCAGGCGACCTTCGCCTCGAAGGTGGCGATCGAGGGCGACTATGCGGTGGTGACCCGCGAGGTCGACGGCGGCCTGCAGACCATCAGGGTGAAGATGCCGACGATCGTGACGGTGGATCTGCGCCTCAACGAGCCGCGTTATGCGTCGCTTCCGAACATTATGAAGGCCAAGAAGAAGCCGCTCGACGAGAAGGCAGCGGCAGACTACGGCGTCGATGTGAGCCCGCGCCTTGAAGTGGTGAGGACGGTCGAGCCGGAAACGCGCCAGGCCGGCGAGATCGTGCCGGATGTCGATACGCTGGTGGCAAAACTCAAGGCGAGGGGAGTGGTGTGATGGCTGTGCTTCTGCTGGGCGAAGTCAATGACGGCGAACTGGCGCTGGACGCCACCGCCAAGGCAGTAAACGCGGCGAAGATCCTGGGCGAGGTCACCGTGCTCTGCGCCGGAGCCTCGGCCGGCACCGCCGGCGAGGCGGTCGCGACAATCGAGGGCGTGTCGAAGGTTCTGGTGGCCGAAGATCCGGCACTGGGCCACCGCCTGGCCGAGCCGACGGCGGCACTGATCGTGAGCCTCGCGGGCGACTATTCGCATATCGTGGCCCCGGCCACCACCAATGCCAAGAACGTGATGCCACGGGTGGCGGCGCTCCTTGACGTGATGGTGATCTCCGATGTCTCGGGCGTGGTCGATGCAGATACTTTCGAGCGCCCGATCTATGCCGGCAATGCAATCCAGACCGTGAGGTCGAAAGACGCCAAGAAGGTCGTGACTTTCCGAACCGCGAGTTTTGACGCTGCGGGGAAGGGCGGTCCGGCCAAGGTGGAGACGGTGGGTACTCCCGCTGATCCGGGCCTGTCGGAATGGATCGAGGACAAGGTGGCCGAGAGCGACCGGCCCGAACTGACGTCGGCAGGCATCGTCGTCTCCGGCGGGCGCGGCGTTGGTTCGGAAGAGGACTTCGCGCTGATCGAGAAGCTGGCCGACAAGCTTGGCGCGGGGGTGGGCGCCTCGCGTGCGGCGGTCGATGCGGGCTTCGCCCCGAACGACTGGCAGGTCGGCCAGACCGGCAAGGTCGTGGCGCCAGAACTCTACGTTGCGGTGGGCATTTCGGGGGCGATTCAGCACCTTGCGGGGATGAAGGATTCCAAAATTATTGTCGCCATCAACAAAGACCAGGATGCTCCCATCTTTCAGGTCGCCGATTATGGTCTCGTCGCCGACCTCTTCCAAGCGGTGCCCGAGTTGATCGAGAAGCTCTGAACCGGCGTGCCCGGTCCGTATCTACACAAGCTGCAGGCGGGGGTCTATTCAGTCCTCTTCCATCCGGTTCAGGATTTCTTCGGTATGTTCGCCAAGACGCGGTGCGGGTCGCAGATCATGCCGGGCCGGCGTGGCAGAGAATTTCACCGAAGGTTTCGTTGTCCAGAGCGAGCCTTCTGTGGGATGCCCGACACGCTGAAAGAAGCCGGTTGCTGCGAGGTGAGGATCCTTTGGGAGGTCGAGCAGCATCCGCACCGGCATGACCGGAATGTCGGCTTCCTCCATCAGGTCGATCCATTCCTGTGTCGTCCGCGCCGGCGCGAACTGCGCGACCATGTCGTAGACTGCGCCGATATTGCGGCTGCGCTCGTCCATGTTCGTTACCCAGGGATGGCAGAGCATGTCTTCGCGCCCGACGGCGCGGAAGAAGCGGGCCCATTGTGCGTTGGAATAGGGAAGGATGGTGACATACCCGTCTTTAGTCGGAACCGGCCGGCGATGCGGCACCAGCATACGGCTGTAGCCGAAGCTATGGGGGATGTCTTCGAAGGTGGCTGCGGCCATGTGCTCCACCAGCAGAAAAGACGACAGTGTTTCGAACATCGGGACCTCGACATGCTGCGCCTCGCCTGTACGTTCCCGGTGATAGAGCGCGGCCATGACCGCCCAGGCCGCCGTCACGCCTCCGAGCTTGTCGGCCAGAATAGTCGGCGCGTAGGCCGGCGGCGCGTTCGCGTCGCGCATCGTGGCCAGCCCGGCCATTCCGGAGACCGCCTGAACGCTGTCGTCATAGGCGGGCTTGTCACGGTACGGTCCGTCCGAGCCGAAGCCCACAGCGGCCACGGTAATCAGGCGGGGATTGTCGCGGCGCAGAGCGTCGGGTGCCAGTGACAGGCGGGCCAGCGCAGCGGGGCGAATGCTGGAGATGAAAACATCGGCGTCTCGCAACAGCTCGCGCAAAAAACGCGGGCCGTCTTCGCTCTTGAGGTCCAGCACGACGCTGCGTTTGTTGCGATTCACGCCCAGAAAGGCCGCACCCATACCGGGGCTTTGAGCCGGCTGTACCTGGCGCAGCATATCGCCCTCCGGGCTTTCCACCTTGATGACGTCGGCCCCCAGGTCGCCCAGCATCTGCGTGGCAAGCGGGCCGAAGACCACCGATGTCATGTCGATGATGCGAATTCCGGAGAGAACCCCGGGCTTTTCTTTAATCATTGCCGGCCCTCGGCAAGGCCGCACGCGGCGAATTCCCGCCGGATCGCCGCAGTATGCGCGCCCAGCGCGGGCGACGCGCCCAGTGAGATGTTCCCGCCCGATCTGCGAATCGGTGGCGCCGGCAGGCTGATTTCGCCCGAAGGGCACTGGATGGTTGTCCGATCGAGCTGCGGATGGCCGGAAAGCGCCGCCACATCGTTGACCGCGCCCCAGGCCACGTCGGCCTCCTGCAACAGCGCCAACATCTGCGGCCGGTCGAGCACGGCGAACGCCGATGTGATGATCGGTTCCAGCACATCCCGGTTGCGGCTGCGGCTGTCGTTGCTTCTGAAACGCGGATCCTCGATGAGCTCGGGCCGCTTCAGAACCACCGTGCAGAAGCGTATCCATTCACGTTCGTTCTGAACGGATATCACGATCTGGTCGCCGTTGCGGCAGGTATAGGCGCCATAGGGGAAAATGATCGGGTGGCTGAGCCCGACGCGCGGCGTGGAGCGTGCAGCATGATCATGAAAGATCAGCGGCACCGCCATCCAATCGGCCATCGTATCGAACATCGCCACGCTGACACCGCGGCCGCGACCGGTCCGCTGGCGTTCGATCAACGCTTCGCAAATGCCCGCATGGGCGGTCATGCCGGTCGCGATGTCGCAGACCGAAATGCCCACCCGTCCCGGCCCGTCCGGCGTGCCGGTGATCGAGGCGAGCCCGCTTTCGCATTGCACTAGCAGATCATATGCCTTTGCACTGCGCAACGGTCCGTCATCGCCATAGCCTGTGATATCGCAGGTCACGAGCCGAGGAAAGCGCGCGCGCAGGGATGCCGAATCCAGTCCCAGCTTTTCCAGGACGCCGGGGGCGAGGTTCTGCAGGAACACATCGGCGCGGGCCAGCATCCGATCCAACAGCGCGCGGTCGGCCGTGTCCTTGATGTCAAGCTCGATGGATTCCTTGCCCCGGTTCAGCCAGACGAAATAGGCGCTTTCCCCGTTTGCCGCCTTGTCGTAGCCGCGCGCAAAATCGCCCGATCCCTGGCGCTCGACCTTGATGACGCGCGCGCCTGCGTCTGCCAGGCGCGACGAACAGAACGGCGCGGCGACCGCCTGCTCCAGTGCAACCACAAGCAGCCCACGCAGCGCGCCCTTTTCGCTGATGCTCATAATCCTCCTCGACTCCCGAAGATTGGAGTTGCCAAAAATCTAACATCTGTTAGGGGTAGCGTCAACGCAGATGACCGGATAGCGCAACGTTCAAAAAGGCGTGGCGAGGGAGGCGTAGTTGGCAATCCAAGAAGGACCAGACGCGGGCTTTCGAAGGCATCTGTCCGAAGGGAAGATCGTCCTTCCCCTGTGCCACTCATGCGGACGTTTTCATTTTTTCCCGCGCGTGGTCTGCCCGCATTGTCACGAGACGTCGTTCTCGTGGCAAGAGGCTTCGGGTAGGGGCGAGATCTACACCACGACCATCGTGCGACGCTCGCCCGAACACGGCGGCGATTACAACATCTGCATTGTCGAACTGGAGGAGCGTGTGCGGATGATGAGCAGGGTCGAGGGCGTGGCGCCGTCCGAGGTAAAGATCGGGATGGCGGTTGCAGTCTATGCGGGGCAAATCGACGATACGCCGGCTGTGCTGTGCAAGCCGGCCGAGGGCTGAGCGATGGCGGGGGATCTGCGGGGCAACTCCGCAATCGTCGGCACCGGCCATGCCGGTTTCGGCGAAGCGTATGGCCTCACGGCCTACGACATCATGGCCCGGGCAGGACTGGCGGCGCTGACCGATGCGGGGTTGAAACTGTCGGATGTCGACGGGCTCTTCTGCACGATGATGGAAGACAGCATGCCGGCGCTAATGGCGGCGGAGTACTTTGGCATCCGTCCACGCTTCATCGAGGGCACGATGACGGGTGGCTCCTCGTTCGTGAACTATCTGGGTTCGGCTGCGATGGCGCTGAACGCGGGGCTGTGCGAGGTGGCGCTCATCGTCTATGGCTCGAACCAGCGGAGTGCGTCGGGCAAGCTGGTCACCGCCTCGCGCCCGCCCGCCTACGAGGCGCCCTACAATCCGCGCTATCCGGTCTCCGCCTATGCTCTAGCGGCGGCGCGGCACATGCATGAATACGGCACCACGCGCGAACAGCTGGCCGACGTGGCAGTCTCCGCGCGAGGCTGGGCGCAGTACAATCCCGAAGCTTTCGCACGCGGCGACCTGACACGTGAGGATGTGCTCGCTTCGCGCATCGTCAGCGATCCGTTGACGGTGCGGGATTGCTGCCTCGTCACCGATGGAGGCGGCGCGGTGGTGATGGTGCGCTCGGAGCGGGCGAGGGATTTTCCCAAGCCGCCGGTTTACGTTCTTGCGAGCGCCGCCGAGAGTACCCATCGGCAGATTTCGCAGATGTCCGATTTCACCGTCACGGCGGCCAGGGAGTCGGGGGCGCGCGCCTTCGCCGCAGCTGGGGTGACCCCGTCCGACATCGACGTGGTCGAACTTTATGACGCCTTCACCATCAATACGATCCTCTTTCTCGAAGACCTGGGCTTCTGCAAGAAGGGCGAAGGCGGCGCGTTTGTCTCTGACGGGCGGATCGCACCGGGCGGTGCGCTGCCGGTCAACACCAATGGCGGGGGGCTCTCCTGCGTGCATCCAGGCATGTACGGCATCTTCACCGTGATCGAGGCCGCCCGGCAGATCCGGGGTGACGCGCCGGGACTTCAGATCGACAATGTCGATTTGGCGCTCGCACACGGCAACGGTGGCACGCTCTCCAGCCAGGTGACAGCAATTCTGGGTTCGGAAAACACACTGTGAAGGGACGAAGGGAGGAAAGGTGAAATGCCGCTCGATTACCATGCCCTGTCCAACTGGGTATTCGAGGACGTAAGCCAGACACTCACGGAGCGCGACACGATGCTTTACGCGCTCGGCCTTGGCTTCGGCGAAGATCCGACCGACGAAAGGGAACTGGCCTATGTCTACGAGGACGGGCTGGTGGCCGTGCCCTCGATGGCGGTGACGCTCGGCTATCCCGGTTTCTGGCTGCGCGATCCGCGCACCGGGGTCGATTGGAAGAAGGTTCTGCACGGCGAGCAGTGGCTGGACGTCTATAAACCGTTGCCGGTCAAAGGTGAACTGATCGGCCGTACCAGGATCGACCAGATCTCCGACAAGGGGGAGGGACGCGGCGCCGTGATCTATTTGAGCCGCGACATCATCGACGCGGTCAGCGGCGAGACGCTGGCCAAGGCCTCGATGTCGACCTTCTGCCGCGGCGATGGCGGGTTTGGCGGCGAAAACAAGCCGGGACCGACACCTGCGTCCATTCCCGAGCGCGCGCCCGATCATGTCTGCGACATTGCGACGCTGCCACGCCAGGCGTTGATCTATCGCCTCTCGGGCGATTACAACCCGCTGCACGCTGACCCCGGGGTCGCCCGTGCGGCAGGGTTCGAGCGCCCGATCCTGCATGGCCTGGCCACCTACGGGTTGGCGGCGCGCGCGATCCTGAAGACGCTGCTGGACTACAATGCCGGCCGCCTGACGGGGCTCCACGTGCGCTTCTCCGCTCCGGTCTATCCGGGCGAGACAGTGCGGTTCGAGATCTGGCGGGAAGGCGAGGAGGCACGGTTCAGAGCTTCGATCCCCGAGCGCGAGGTCGTCGTGCTGAACAACGGCGCTGCCCGCTTCGCCTGAGGTCAGCAAATGATGGTTCAGCCGCTCAACGATATCCTTGTGCTGGACTTCAGCACGCTTCTGCCCGGCCCCTTGGCGACCCTGATGTTGGCCGAGGCCGGGGCGGAAGTGGTCAAGCTGGAGCGCCCCCGAACGGGGGAGGACGCGCGCCGCACAGAGCCCAAAATCGATGGCGCGAGTATCGGTTACGCGATCCTGAACCGCGGCAAGAAATCCATTGCGCTGGATTTGAAGGCTGAAGGCGCGGTTGAGAACCTCCGGCCGCTGATCGAGAAGGCCGATGTCCTGGTCGAGCAGTTCCGCCCCGGCGTGATGGATCGCCTAGGGCTCGGCTATGAGGCGGTGCGCGCCGTCAATCCGGGCATCGTCTACTGCTCGATCACCGGCTATGGCCAGAGCGGACCGAAACGCGACATTGCCGGCCACGACCTGAACTATGTCGGCGACGCCGGAATCCTGTCGCTCAGTCGCGGCCCGGAAGAGCAGCCGACCACGCCCTTTGCGCTGGTGGCCGATGTCGGCGGCGGCACCTACCCCGCGGTGGTCAATATCCTGCTCGCCCTGCGCGAGCGCGACCGCACTGGGCGGGGCGCCCATCTCGACATCGCCATGGCCGACGGCGCCTTCGTCTTTGCCTATTGGGCTCATGCCAAGGAGATTGTCGCCGGCGAGCCGATTCACAATGGCGCTGACCGGCTGACCGGGGGGCTGGCGCGGTATCGTCTCTACACCGCAGCCGACGGGCGACAGATCGCCGTGGCGGCACTGGAAGAGAAATTCTGGCAGGCCTTCTGCAACGTGATCGGGCTCAGGGCCGAACTGCGTGACGACCTGGCCGATCCGGGGGCGAGCATAGCCGAAGTTGCCGGGCTGCTGGCGGCGCATCCGGCCTCGCACTGGGCGCCGCTTCTTGCCGAGGCCGATTGCTGCTGCACCGTGGTCAAATCTCCGCAGGAGGCTGCGGCAGACGTGCATTTTGCAAATCGCGGCATTTTCGAATGGCAGGTCCGGATAGGCGAGAGACGCGTACCCGCCCTGCCGGTGCCGATCGCGCCGGCGTTTCGCGCACCGCCCTCTCGCGAAGAGGCCGCGCCCGATCTGGGCCGCCACAACCGCGATTTCGGACTGCCACCCCATGAGAGATGCTGCCAAAAATATTGACGCTGCCCGCGCGGTCCACTATTCTAACAAATGTTAGACTAACTGCGTCCAGAAAGTGAATGTGATGACGAACTCCCAAGAAGAGCTTCCGGAAGAGGCCAGACGATACGTCGTGCCGAGGTATTACGTCGACAGCGACAGCCGGGAGGTTCGCACGTTCGTCACGCGGGCCTTGAGCGATCTACCCGACGGTGCATCCCGGACCGACCAGGCGATCCGCTTGTTCGAGACGGTGCGGGACGGCACCCGCTATGATCCCTACACCTTTGCCTTGACGGCCGATGCGTATCGCGCCAGCCGCATTGCTGGGGCGCAGGCCGCCTTCTGCGTGCCAAAGGCGATCCTTCTGGCCGCCTGCTTGCGCGCCGCCGGCATTCCTGCCGCCGTCGGCTTTGCCGATGTCCGCAACCATCTGAACACCCCAAAACTGCGGGAACTGATGGGTACGGATCTGTTCATCTATCACGGCTACGTGCAGCTCTGGCTCGACGGCAGGACCTACAAGGTGACGCCAGCCTTCAACATGGAGTTGTGCGAGCGCTTCGGGGTCAAGCCGCTTGTCTTCGACGGCAAGAGCGACGCGCTGTTTCACGAATTCAACGCCAACGATCAGCGGCACATGGAATATGTCAACGATCGCGGGATCTATGCCGACGCACCGATCGAGGAGTTCTTGCGCGCGTTCAAGCAAACCTATCCGAAGCTTGAACAATTCAACCGGGAGCGGATCTCGCGCAATGCCGAAGGGGTGGATGCCGGGTTCGCGGCAGCGGGCAAGGCCTAATGAAATATCTCGAAGATTTCCAGCCAGGCCAGATCTACAGGTTTCGCGCCCCGGCGCTGAGCAAGGAGGAGATCATTTCCTTCGCGCGGGAATGGGACCCGCAGCGACTGCATACGGACGAGGCCTATGCCACCAAGATTCACGGCGGTCTGATCGCCTCGGGCTTTCAGACGATGCTGCAGGCGTTCAAACCGGTCATGCATGAAATGATGCCGAAGATCGCCAATATCGGCGGGTTGGGATTCGATTCGTTGAGATGGCCCCTGCCCATGCGGCCCGGCGAGGCGCTGGCCATCGAGCTGGAAGTCACTTCGGTTACGCCCTCGAAGAGCAAGCCGGATAGGGGCGTGCTGGTCTATACGCTCAGAGCCAGCAATCCCGCGAGACAGGTCGTGTTCGTTGCCGATACTCCGGTGATGATCAAGCGCCGGCCGTCGGAGGAAAAATGAGCGACGCTGCACATCAGAATCAGGATGATCTTCGCCTATTGCGCGAAAGCGTCCGCACGCTGTTCGAGCGAGCGGGCGGTGTGCAGCGGGCGCGCAAGGTCAGGGACGAAGGCTGCGGCTGGGACGCGGCCGTGATGACGCAACTGGCCGAGGCCGGCGTATTCGGCGCCGCGGTGCCCGAAGAGGTTGGCGGCCTCGGCCTGGGACTGGCCGCCGCCGGCATCATCGCCGAAGAAGCGGGCCGGGTGATTGCGCCCGAACCGGTCGTTGCCTCCATTGGGCTCGCCATCGGCCTTTTGCGCCGACTCTGCCCAGATCATGCGCTTCTGGCCGATGCGGTGACCGGCAGGGCGGTCCTGGCAACGGCATGGCAGGAGCGTGATCCAAAGGGCTTCTTCGACACCCTGTCGTGCCGCCTCGAGAACGGCGCTCTGACCGGGGCGAAATCCTGGGTCGCGGGGGCGGCTGGTGCAGATGGCATCCTCGTCGTGGCACAGGCCGGCGGCGGACCGGCTCTCGCTTTGCTTAATCCCGGCGGCAAGGGGGTTTCCATGGAGAATCGCCGCCAGTCCGATAGCAGTACGCTGGCCGAACTACACCTGTCGGACGCGCGTGCCGAGCTGCTCGCCGAAGGTCCCGCCGTGGCCAAGGCCTTGGAAACCGCCGTGAGCGAGACGACGGCACTGGCGGCCGCCGAGCTCGTCGGCGTCAGCGCCAAGGCGCTGGAGATCACGCTCGACTACATCAAGACGCGCGAGCAGTTCGACAAACCGATCGGTTCGTTCCAGGTCATCCAACATCGCGCGGTGGATATGTATATCATGCAGGAAGTGGCCGAAGCGGGCGTACGCGACGCGCTCGCTCTGATGGACGCCACAGAGGTCCCGGGCCTGCGTGCACGCCAGGCGAGCCGCGCCAAGGCGCGCGCCTGCACCGCAGCCAGGAAGATCACCCGCGAAGCGATCCAGCTGCATGGGGCCGTGGGCTACACCGACGAGTTCGATATCGGGCTGTTTTTGAACCGCGCGCTGGTGCTGTCCGCCTGGCTGGGCGATTCCGCATATCATCGCCGGCTTTGGCTGGAGGCCCGCGAAGTCGAGGAGGCGCAATGACCGACTGGAACGCGATGAGCGATGCCGATTTCCGCCGCGAGGTGCGTCAATTCTTCGAAACGGAGTACCCCGAAGAGCTGCGCCATCTGCCGCATCGGCCTAAGTTCGTCGAGATCGAGCACTGGCACCGCAGGCTGCACGCGAGGGGCTGGGTTGCGCCAGCCTGGCCCACCAAACATGGCGGCATGGGGCTGAAGGCGTCCAAGCTGCTTATCTATTACGAGGAGCAGCAGCGCTGGGGTGTCAACCGGGGCCGCGACATGGGCGTGCAGATGGTCGGGCCGCTGATCATCAAGTTCGGCACCGAGGCGCAGAAGGCATATTGGCTGCCTCGCATACTGAGCTGCGAACACATCTGGTGCCAGGGCTATTCCGAGCCGGGTGCCGGGTCCGACTTGGCGAACCTGCGCACGAGCGCGGTGATCGACGGCGACGTCTTCGTCATCAACGGTCAGAAGATCTGGACGACGATGGCGCATGACGCCACTCATATCTTCATGCTGGTGCGCACCGATCCGAAAGCACCCAAGAAGCAGCAGGGAATCAGCTTTCTTCTCGTGCCAATGGACCAGCCGGGCATCGAGGTCCGTACGATCACCACCCTGGCGGGCGAGACTGAGTTTTGCGAGGTCTTCTTCGACGACGCCCGCACCCCATACGAAAACCTGGTGGGCGAGTTGAACAAGGGCTGGACCATGGCCAAGTCCCTGCTCAGTTTCGAGCGGGTATTCATTGGCGCACCGAGTCTGGCCCAGAATGCGCTTGGTCAGCTTGAAACCTTCGCCCGGGGTCGCGGTCGCTTCGACGATCCGGTCTTTTGCGACCGGTTTGCCGAGGTCGCGCTCGATGTCGAGGATCACGCGGCCTTGTACGGGCGCTTCGCCGATCAGCTCAAGCGGGGCGAGACGCTGGATGCGGATGTCTCGATGCTCAAGATCTGGGTGACCGAGACGTTTCAGAAGATCACCGAGCTCATGATCGAGGCGGCGGGACCCGATGGCGGCACGCTGGGGCCGCTACAGATCGGCAATGTCGGTGTCGACGTTCTGGCGAACTTCTACAAGGCCCGTCCGACCACGATCTACGGCGGGTCGAACGAGATCCAGCGAAATATACTTTCAAAAGCAGTCCTTGGACTGCCGAACTGATGGGAGAGGATTAGTCATGTCTGATCGTTACACAAAATACAACAAGCTGAAGTTCGATTATCCGGCCGAACGCGTGCTGCGCATCACATTCGACCGGCCGGAGACGTTCAATTCGGTCGATGCCGAAACCCACACGCAGATGACCGACATGTGGATCGACATCGACCGCGACTCGGACATCAACGCGGTGATTGTCACCGGCGCCGGCAAGGCGTTCTCGGCGGGCGGCGATTTCAGCCTGATCGAGAGCATGATCGGCAATTCGCACGAGATCATGAAGACGTGGAAAGAGGCCAAGGACCTCGTCTACAACATCATTAACTGCAACAAACCGATCATCTCAGCGATCAACGGTCCCGCGGCCGGCGCCGGTCTGGTCGTCGGTATCCTGGCCGATGTGTCGATTGCGGGCAAGAAGGCCAGGATCGTCGACGGCCATCCACGTCTCGGCGTCGCCGCCGGTGACGTCGCCGCGATCATCTGGCCGCTGCTGTGCGGCATGGCCAAGGCGAAATACTATCTGATGACCTGCAAGCCGGTCTCGGGTGAGGAAGCAGACCGGATCGGTCTGGTGTCGATGTGCGTCGAGGATGACGTTCTGCAGCAGACCGCGCTCGACATCGCGACCGAGCTTGCAAATGGCTCGCAGAGCGCGATCCGCTGGACGAAATACTCGCTCAACAACTGGCTGCGCCAGGCCGGACCGATTTTCGACGCATCCACCGCCCTCGAAATGTTGGGTTTCATGAGCGAGGATGTCAAAGAGGGTGTGCTATCGCACCGCGAGAAGCGCGCACCCAACTTCCGCAAGGACTGCCCGATCTGAGCAAAGTGTGGAAGGGAGGCCAGAAGGCAATGTTCACTGACATCTACCGGGAGATTGCGACCGCCTACAGCGCGGCTGCGGCGAAGGCACCGGGCCTGAAGGCGCGGTTCGAGGCGGCCGGGTTCGACCCCGCCAAGGTTGCATCGCTGGCAGATCTCTCCCGCCTGCCGGTGATGAAGAAGGAGGAGTTGTTGAAGCTCCAAAGAGAGAACCCGCCTTTCGGCGGGTTCCTCGCCGCCGATCTGAACGATATCGCGCGCATCTATGTCTCGCCGGGTCCGATCTTCGAACCGGCGCTGCGGGGAGGGGCCGGGCACGGGTTGGACCTGCTGTTCAAGGCGGCAGGCGTGAGCCCTGGCGATGTGATCCTGAACACCTGGATGTACCATCTGGTGCCCGCGGGGCTGTTGTTCGATGAGGCCGCTCGAGCCGCGGGTGCCACGGTCATTCCCGGCGGCGTCGGCAACCGGGAATTGCAGGCCCAGATCATCGTTGAAACGGGGGTGACCTCGATCTGTGCCTCTACGGCCTTCTTCCTGGCGCTGGCCGACACGGTGACCGAAAACTATGGCCGCGAAGCCTGGAAGGTCAAGACAGCCTTCCTTGGCGGTGAAATGGGCGACTGGATGGCCAAGCGCCGGCGAATCGAAGCTGACTACGGCGTCTCCACCTGGGCCGCCTATGCCACCGCCGACCTGGGGCTCGTCGCCTATGAGGACGGCGGCGAAGGTTATGCGGTGCATCCCGACCGGGTTGTGCAGATTTGCGATCCGGTGAGCGGTGGCCCCGTGGCCCAAGGCGAGCCGGGTGAGGTGGTCGTCACCTCGCGGCAAGCCGAGTGGCCGATGATCCGCTTCGGCACCGGGGATAGCGCCTTTGCGCTGGAAAGCAACGACGATGGCAGCGTGCGCCGGATTTCGGCCCTGCAGGGGCGGGTTGGTGCGGCGGTGAAGGTGCGCGAGATCTTCGTCTATCCGCGCGTGATCGAGGAGGTGATGATCGCCACACCCGGCGCAAAGGCGGCTCAGGCCGTGGCGACGCGCGAGAACAATCGTGACACGCTGCGAATTTCAATTGTGCTCCAGGAAAACGCGGACCGCGCCGCCGCTGACGCCGCAGCAAGAAGGGCTTTTGAGCTCCACGCGCGCCTGCGCGCGGACGAGATTATCTTTGTCGATGAACTCCCCGAAGATGCGCCACTGCTTGTCAACGCCAAGGACGGTTAGGTTAGGGACCGCTCCGCGATGCGACGGCGTGCAATCGGCTTCAGATCAAGACTTTACGATTCCAACCGTATATGCGAATCCTTCTCAACCCTCTGCGCGGCCGGGGCGGTTATGGGGTTGTAGGGTTTCTGGCCGCGGCGCCCAGTCAGAAAGCGTTGACACCGGTCAGGTTGCGGCCGATCACCAGCTTCTGAATTTCGGTTGTGCCGTCGGGGATTGGCATCACCTTGGCATTGCGGAAATGGCGCTCCACCGAAAACTCCTTGGTGATCCCGTTGCCGCCGTGGATCTGCACCGCCTTGCCGGCGATCTCGACGGCCATTTCGGTGGCGTACCATTTCGCCATCGAGGTCTGGGTATCGCAACGCACGCCGAGCTCGAGCAGTTGCAGCCCGCGCTGGCAGAGAAGCCGCGCCGCGTCAAGTTGGGTGGCCATGTCGGCTAGGTAGCCCTGGATCAGCTGGTGTCCGGCTATAGGCTTCCCGTGCTGGCGCCGGTCCTTGGCGTAGGCCACGGCGCATTCCAGCGCCGCCTGCCCGATCCCGATGCTGGTAAGCCCCACGAAAACCCGTGCGCTCTCGAAGAGCTTCAGTGTCTGGAACAGCCCGCTTCCGGACTGGCCGAGCACATGATCGGTCGTGGTTTCGGCGCGGTCGAAGAAGAGCTCGCAGGTCGAGGCGCCCACGAGCCCCAGCTTGCGCAGTTCTCGGCTTTCGTACTTGCCCTTGTCGCGGTCGACGATCACCATCGAGATGCCGTCGTCTAGGTTGCATACCACGATCGAGAAGTCCGACTGCGCGCCGTTCGAGATCCAGAGCTTCTGCCCGGTGACGAAGATCCTGTCGCCCTCGCGCTCAGCCCTGCACTTCACCTCGCGCACGTTCGAGCCGACGTCCGGCTCGGAGATGCAGGTACAGGCGATGCGTTCGCTCCGCAAGAGCGGCTTCAGATAGACCTCCTTCTGGGCAGGGCTTCCCAGGAGGCTAAGGGCGAAGGCCGCGTGAGCTTGGATCAGCACGGCAATCGCCAGATCGGGCCAGATGCGCGCCAGCTCCTCGTAAAGGATCCCGTAGGTCAGACGCTCGATCCCCGCGCCGCCGTCTGCTTGCGGGATCAGGCCGCTGATCAGGCCGAATTCCTCGACCTTCTCAAACGAGGCCTTCAGCGCCTCGGCGTCAGGCGGATGGCCCAGGGCCTCGTATTTCTCTGCGAGCGGCGTGAACTCGGCCTCGGCCATGCGGCGGAAGTTGTCCAGGAGCATCCGCTGCTCGTCGGTGTAGATCGCCTGAGCGGCGGCGATGACGGTTTCCATGTGCTTTCCTTCTTCTCAACGGCCAAGGATGGTGACGCAGGCGGCGGCTTCCTCGACACCGTGCAGTCCGCCACCGTTTTCGGCTATGGCATTTTGTGCGCCTTCGACCTGGCGCGCGCCGGCTTCGCCCCGAAGCTGGGTGACCAGCTCGTGAATCTGGCCGAGTCCGGTGGCACCGACTGGGTGGCCCTTGGATTCGAGGCCACCCGAGGTGTTCACCGGAATCCGGCCCCCGATCTTTGTCTCGCCGCGCAGGCTGGCTGGACCGCCCTCGCCGAACGCGACGAAGCCGAGGTTTTCTATCTGGATTACCTCGCCCACAGCGGTGGCATCGTGGACCTCCGCGAGCGACATGTGCTCGGGGCCGAGACCCGCCTTGTTGTAGGCCTCGAGCGCGGCGAGCCGGGTCAGGTGGTTGCGGAAATCCCCGGGCGCGCGGTCGGTGCCCGAGCGCAGCACCGACGCCTTAACCCTGATCGCGCGGCTGGCATCGCTCCCGAGCCGCTTCAGGCCGTCGCCGGTGCAGAGGATCGCTGCCGCTGACCCGTCCGAGATTGGCGCGCACATGGGTAGAGTGAGCGGATAGGTGATTGGGTGCGCGGCCAGCACATCGTCGACGCTCATCGCATCGCGGTACTGGGCCAGCGGGTTGTGCACTGAATGCGCATGGTTCTTGGCCGCCACCGCGGCGAAATGCTCCTGCCTGGTGCCGAAGGTTTTCATGTGGAGCCGGGCGAAACCAGCATAGACATCCATGAAGACGCTATAGGGTTTGTTGGATTTCGAGCCGGGCGGCTCTTCCACGCCCTTGCCCAGATCGGCGAGCCGCTGCGCCACCTCCTCGCAGACACTCACGTCCCAGCCGCTGTCGAAGGCCGAGAACATCAGCGCACGGTCGTCCGAATACATCTTCTCGGTGCCTACCGCGAGGCAGCAATCGCCGTTGCCCGCCTTGAGGAAGTCCACCGCCAGCTTGAACCCGGTCGAGGCGCTGGCGCAGGCGTTCTCCACGTTCACCACGGGGATGCCCTGGATGCCCATCGCACGCAGCGCGACCTCACCGCGGATCATGTGCTGGCCTTCCATGTGGCCCTGGACGGCATTGGAGAAAAAGGCGCCATCGATCCGGTCGGCGCCAAGACCGGCATCATCGAGCGCGGCGGTGACAGCCTCGCGCGTCATGTCCTTGATCGACTTGTCGCGGAACTTTCCGAACGGCGTCATTCCGACGCCAACGACGTAAATTTCCTGCATCGTCCTTCCCCCGGGCTCAGTAGCCTCTGAATTGCGGTTTGCGTTTCTCGGCGAAGGCTGCGAGCCCTTCCCGGACGTCCCACGAGCGCATGTGCGCGCGCAGGTTCAGCATTTCTTCGGCCAGCGCCGACGGTTCGTCCACGTTCATCGCCCGGTTGGCCACCGCCTTCATCCGGCGCAGCACGGCGGGGCTCTTATCGGCGAGTTTGTTGGTGAAGGCCTGCACCGTGTCGCGCAAGGCCTCGTCGGGCACGACCTTGTTTACGAGCCCCCAGTCCATCATCTCGCGGGCCGGCACATTCTCGCCCGAGAACAGAAGATATTTGGCGCGGTTGAGCCCGATCCGGCGCGGCAGGAGCGCGGCGCCCCCGGCGCCGGGGAAGACCCCGAAGTTGGAATGGGCATCGCCGAGCTTCGCGCTTTCGGCGGCGAAGACGAGATCGCAGGCCATGACCATCTCCAGCCCACCGGCCATCGCCAGTCCGTTGACTGCGGCGATCATCGGTTTCGGCCCGTTGCGCATGAGCCCGAACGTGTGGTCCACACGGTCCAAGAGATCGGGCTCGCCCGCCTTCAGCTCGGCGCCGGCAACCTCCTTGAGATCGACGCCGGCGCAGAAGGCCCGGCCCGACCCCGTGAGCACCACGGCGCGCACCTCGTCGTCGGCCATTGCGCGGGCGAGGGCCTCGGCCATCTCGTCGAGCATCTGCATCGACATCGCGTTCATTTGCTCGGTGCGCTGGAAGGTGATCCACTCGGTGCGCGAGACGCGCTCGACCGACAGGGTTTTCGGATCGTCAGCCAACCTAACCTCCTGAAGGTATTGAAAAGTTATTCATTTCGGGCTTGCTTTCCGGCGCCGCGTGCACTCGAATGCGCAGGGCCCGCCCGCGGGCGGAACAAGGATGGGAGGCGGCGATGAGCAACGCACCGCTCGAGGGGCTGAGGATCCTGAGCCTGGCGGAGCAGTTTCCGGGGCCCTATGCCACGATGCTGCTGTCGGACATCGGTGCCGAGGTGATCATGGTGGAACGCCCGGGAATGGGCGACCCTGCGCGGCAGTTCGCGCCGCTGTTCAAGGCGCTGAACCGGGGCAAGAAGAGCGTGACACTGGACCTCAAGGCAGCCGAGGGGCCGGCGCGCTTCCGCGAGATGGCGGCCTCGGCGGATGTGATCGTGGAAGGGTTCCGCCCGGGCAAGCTCGCAGCGCTCGGGGCCGGGTTCAAGGATTTGCGCAAGATCAATCCGCGCCTCGTCTACGTGTCTATCTCGGGCTACGGGCAGGACGGCCCCTATCGCGACCGGGCGGGCCACGATCTGAGCTACGAGGGCGTGGGCGGGCTCCTCGCCGCTCAGGCCGAGGAGGGAAGGCCGGGCGAGGTGCCGCCGGTTCCGCTGGCCGATGTCGGCGCGGCGCTCTTTACGGCCATCGCGATCCTCTCGGCCACGATTTCGGCCCGGCGGACGGGGCAGGGGCGCCACGTGGATGTGTCGATGTCGGACGCGGTGGTGTCGATGCTCACCGCCTTCCTGGTGCCGCAGGCGAACGGCACGCCCTTGGGCGAGTTCATCGCCGAACCTGCCTATGGCGTCTTCTCCTGCGGCGACGGCAAACTCATCACGCTTTCCATCGCTCACGAGGACTGGTTCTGGGGCCCCTTTTGCGAGGTGCTCGGCAAGCCGGAGCTTGCCGGCCTCAAGGGCCGCGAGCGCGTGGCGCGGAAGGACGTGCTGCGCGAGGAGATCGCCGCGGTGATCGTCACCCGGACGCGCGACGCGTGGGGCCCCGTGTTCGACAGCGCCGGCGTGCCCTGGGGCCCGGTCAACAGCCTCGCCGAGACCCTCGCCGATCCGCATGTGCGCGCCCGCGGGCTCTTGCGCACCCTGGCGCTGGCGGATGGCGGAAGCGAGCTCCATCTGGTTCAGCCCCTGAAGTTCGACGGGTTCGAGTCCGAGCTGAGTGGCCCGGCCCCGGAGCTTGGGGCCGATACCGACACCGTTCTGGGGCGGGGCCGCGGATAGGCGCCTGCCTTCCCGGAGTTAGACCGCAAACGAGTATCCCCCGTTCACCGGATAGGTCTGCCCGGTGATCCAGCTGGCCGCATCAGAGCAAAGGAAGAGGATCAGGCCGGCTGGGTCTTCCGGTTCGCCGAGGCGGCGGATGACATATTGCGAAAGGGCCTTTTTCTCGGCGGCCTCGTCGGGGATCAGATCGGTCACCGCCGGCGTCCGCGTGCCGCCCAGGGCAACGCAGTTGGCGGTGATCCCGAACCGGCCGCCCGCCTTGGCGATGGCACGCATGAAACCCGCGGCGCCGGCCTTGGCGCCGGAATAGACCGCCAGGTGCGGTTCGCCCACGCGTCCTGCATCCGAGATCACCGTCACGATCCGGCCGTAACCGCCCTTGACCATGCCGGGCATGGCGTGGCGGGTGCAGTTCAGCACACCGTCGAAATTGGTCGCTAGCCAGCGTCGCCATTCCGAGGGGTCGGAATCCCAGAACGGCACAAGATCATCCAGCCGCGAAGTAGGCCCCGCGTTGCCGGCGTTGTTCACCAGGATGTCCAGCCCGCCGAAGGTCTCTTGCGCTCGGCCTATGGCCGCGCCCACCGCATCGAAATCGGATACGTCGAAGACTGTCGGCAACGCCTTGGCCCCGGCAGCCTCGACCTCTTTCGCGACCGCCTCGGCACGGTCGCCGTGGAAATCGTTGACGATCACGGCACCCGCACCGTGCTGCGCCAGATAAAGCGCAACCTGACGGCCGACACCCTGTCCCGCACCGGTCACAAGCGCCGTGCGCCCCTTGATATCGAGAATGGAATCCATGAAGATCGTTTCTCTCAACCCAGCCAACGCTTGCGCCGCCGGTAGTGCTTGATTTCGCGGTAACTTTTGCGTTCGCCAGAGGCGGTGACGCCCAGGTAGAATTCCCTGACGTCCTCATTGTCGGCCAGCTTTTCGGCCGGTCCATCCAGAACGACACGCCCATTCTCCATCACAAAGGCGTAGTCGGCGATGCTGAGGGCTGCGGCGCTGTTCTGTTCCACAAGGAAAAAGGTCATTCCATCCGACTTGAGCCGCTTGAGCACGTCGAAGACGTCGCGGATCATCATTGGCGCTAAGCCCAGCGAAGGCTCGTCGATGGCGATGATCTTGGGCTGAGCCATGACCGCGCGCCCGATCAGCAGCTGCTGCTGTTCGCCGCCGGACATGAAGCCGGCAGTGCGGTTCTTGAGATCCGCGAGACGCGGCATCAGATCGTACACGTTCTCGAGCCTGCGCTGCATCTCGGCCCGGCTCGAGGCCGTGTGGCCGCCTACAATCAGGTTCTGCTCCGCCGTCATGTGGCGAAGGACGCGGCGGCCTTCCATGACATGAAGCAGGCCGCGCTTGACGATCTCGGAGGGCTCTATGTTCTGGATCTGCTCACCGCTCAACGTGATCGAGCCGCCGGTGACGGCGCCATCCTCTGACTTCAGTGTTCCGGAAACCGCCTTGAGCGTTGTGCTTTTGCCGGCGCCGTTACCGCCCAGCAGCGCAACGCACTGGCCCTCGCGCACCGACATGGTGACGCCTTTCAGCGCCAGGATCACATCCGAGTAGGTGACTTCAACGTTGTTCAGTACAAGCATCGCAAGGGCTTTCAATGCCCAACGGATGCCGCCTCCGCGGCATCCGTTGTCCGGTCTTACCACTTGGTAACGTTGGGAACATCTACGTCTGTCGCCTCGACCACGATTTTGCCGTTTTTTACCGTGCCGACATTCACCTTTAGTCCTTCGGTCGGGAACGGGGCATCGGACGTGAAATTCAGCGTCGGCAGAAAGCCGTGCGTTTCCTCACTGGAGATCGGCTGGGCGAACAGGGCCTCACGCACCTTTTCCCCGGTGAGGTTTTCCGCTCCGTGCATCTCGATTGCATGGTCGATCACGACAACCGAAAAGAGCCCTTGCGAGAGGCCCATAGCGGTTACGACGTTCCACGGTGCCTTGAGGCCATAGTCATCGACGAGCATCTGGTAGAACTTGCGTGCAGGAGTATCCTCATCAGCCGCAATGGCCATGCCGTAGACTTCGTAGTTGCCTTCCAGCTGGTCCAGGCCGCCGAGCGCTTTACCCGATGCCGGCAGCCCATTGTGCGAACTCATCACGATCGGGATGTCGGAATCGTTTGCCTGCAGGCCGCGTTTGGTTGCGACCACGATTGATGTATTGGTCTGGACAATAACTGCTTCAGCGCCGGAGCGGGCGACACGGCGCATCTGCGCCGTCAGGTCGGTAGGCTGCACCTCGGTGTAGATAACCTCGACCACGTCGACCTTATCGGGGTTCTCTTTGGCGTATTGTTCCAGGCCGCGCGCCATGTCGACATAGGCGGGAGACGCTTCAGATGCCATGATCGCGACCTTTACCGGCCCATCGCTGCCGCGCTGTTGGCGCATCCAGTTCAGAAAACCGGCGCTTTCATGGGAATAGGTCGGACGCGGGTTGAAGATCCAAGAGTCCGGCTTCCAGGCATAGCCATAGGCGGCAGTCGCCATGAACATCGGAATTCTGTCTTCGGGAAGGCGTTCGGTCAAGGCGGCCACATCCGGGCCGCCCAGACCGATCACGGCGATCGGCTCGAGTTCGGATCTGATGCCGGGCCAGAGGCTGGCTACCTGTGCGGCGTCATAGCGTGTTTCGAAGTTCTTGTAGCTCAGCGTCACGCCCAGTTCCTTGCCGCGGGTTGCGTTCCACCAATCGAACACAGCCTCACGGGCGCCGGCCAGAACCGGCATAATGTCGGCGTAAGGCCCAGAAAAGTCGGACAGAAGCGCAAGGTTGTAGTTCGTTTCGGCTTGAGCTTTATTGGGCAAGGCGACAGCATACGCGATGGTGCCCGCTGCCACCAGCGTGCGGAATCCGGACGTCGAAAGTATAGTCATTTCTTCCTCCCAGTTGAGGGCCGACCCTTTTGATCAATAGGGGAACGGCCAGATGCGGTACGACGACTTGACGATACTCCAGCGGTGCATCAGCCCCTTCGGCTCAAGGATCATGAAGAGCGCGATGACACCGCCGAGAATAACGTTCATACCGGCGAACACGATGTCGCCGCCGATGAAGGGTACGACCTCCGCGAGATTCGGCCCGACGGTCGCGATGACCTCCTGAATGGTCCGGATGACGAAGACGCCGATCAGCGCGCCGACGATCGACCCCATCCCGCCCACAACAATCATCGCGATAAAGAAGACCGAGTTGAACAAAGTAAACTGGTCGACACCCACGAACCGAATGACATAGGCCCACAGCGCGCCGCCGACGCCGGCGTAGAAGGCGCCAATCAGAAAGGCATTGGCCTTGGTGCGTGCGACGTAGATGCCCATGATCCCGGCCGCCACATCGTCGTCGCGCACGGCCACGAAAGCGCGCCCGAAGCGCGAGCGAACGATGCCGAACGCACCGGCGATCATGACTGCAGCCACAATCAGGATCAGGTAATATTGTGCCGAGTCGTCCACCAGCCGGTAGCCAAGTATCTCGGCGGCCGGCACCGTGACTCCGTTCGAGCCGCCCAGCCAGTGGGAAGGCAGGTTGAGCACCGCGAAATGAAATATGAACTGCGCAGCGATTGTTGTCAGGGCCAGATAGAAGCCCTTGATCCGCGCTGCCGTCAGCCCAAATAAGAAGCCGAACGCCGCCGCAGCCAGGCCGCCCAGCGGTATCGTCAGCAGGAAGGTCAGCCCCGTTTTTGACGCAAGGATCCCCGCGGAGTAGGCACCCACCCCCATAAAAGCCGCCTGCCCCAAATTGATCTGCCCGGCATAACCGGTACAGACCTGAAGGCCGACCGCGACCACCGCGCTGATCAGCATGATGTTCAGGATTGCGATCATGCGTGGGCCGGCGAGGAATGGGGCCAATAGCATCACTGCAACGAACAGAAACAGGGACAGCGCCTGCCAGCGGGTACGCACAAGGCGTCGATCCTCGCGGTAGCTCGTGGAGAAAACACCGGAGGGATCCATGTCTCACACCCTTTCGATGGTCCGCCAACCGAAGAGACCGGAGGGGCGGATCAGCAGGATCATCAGCATGATGAGGTAAGGGACGACGGTGCTCACCGCGCCGCCAACGAGTGGATCGAGATAGTTCGTCGCTAGGCTCTGAACGATCCCGACGATAATTCCTGCAAGAATTAGCCCGCCGATGGATTCCAGCCCGGCGAGAAGCGCCACGGGCAGGGCGGCGAACCCGATCTCGGAGGCTAAGAAGGTAAGCGACTTGCCGCTGAGAAAGATCATCGCCCCGATGGTGGAGAGAACAGCTCCCAGTACCCAGGCCACAGCGATCGAGTGCTTCACCGAAATACCCATCGACGCCGCTACAATATGATCCTCGGCGACCGCGGTCATCCGCAGCCCGCTCCGGGTCTTGTTAAAGTACCATGACAATCCAACAGCAGCGACAATGGTGATGACACCGCCGATCAGCAGGTTCATCGGGATCAGCATCTCTCCGATGAACAGCGGTTTGAGCGGGAAGATGACCGGAAACGGCCTCACCTGCGGGCCGAAGAGCAGAAGTACTAAGCCGCGCAGCAGAATCAGCAGGCCGACCGTCACCATGACCATGGCAAAGACCGATTCGCCGATGAGCTTGGTCAGGAAGATCCGCTCGATCAGATAGCCGGCCAGTGCCGAAAGAAGAAGCGACAGTGGGATCGCGAGCCAGAGGTCGAGGCCGAGCTGGAAGGTCGTGTACCACACGATGAAACCACCCAGGATCACCAACTCACCCTGAGCGAAGTTGAACACCTTGCTGGCGCGATAGATCACCACGAACCCCATGGCCACCAGCGCATAGAGAAGCCCGATCAGGGCTCCCGTGATCACATCGTTCACAAAATAGATCACGTGGTTAGCTCCTTTTAGGCCGCCTTCTTGCGTTCCGACGCCGCACCGGGACCGGGTACCAGATCCGCAATCGTCACCGTGGCCCTCAGTATACCTTGGCGTCCGTCCTGATAGGTGACGGGAATCTCCAAGTCGACCTCCGGTGCACCCGAATAGATCGCGTCGATCAGTTCCGAGTAGCGTTGCTCCAGAAAGGCGCGGCGCAATTTGCGACTGCGCGTGAGTTCGCCCTCGTCGGGATCAAGCTCCTTCGGAAAATTGGCAAATCGCATCACGCGGGAGCCTTCTGGCAAAAGCGAATTGATGCGGACGATCTCTTTACGGATCAGTTCCAGGACGGGGGGCTTCTGGGACAAGTCGGCGTAGGTCGAGAAGCCGATATTGTTCTCCTCGGCCCACTGGCTGAGAACGTCTATATCGATGTTGATGAGCGCCGAGACGAAGTCGCGGGCTTCATCGCCCAGAGTCATCAGATCTTTGATAAAGGGACTGTAACGCAGCCGTGTTTCGATGAACTGCGGCGGGTAGCTGTGGCCGTTGCTCAGCCGGCGCATGTCCTTGACGCGGTCGAAGAAGACAAGCTCGCCATCCTCGGTCAGGGAGACTGCATCCCCGGTGGCGTACCAGCCATCCTCGTTCATGGCCTCGGCAGTCTTGTCGGGTTGGCCAAAATAGCCCAAAAAGCCGGAGCCGCCGCGAACCTGCAATTCGCCGTCATCGGCGATGCGGTATTCTAACGGGTTGCCGAAGGCTGGATCGCATTGCATCCACCGTCCACTTGTTTCTAGGCGATAGCTTTCGCCGGTATGGGCGGTCAGCAAACCGACCTCGGTTGTGCCATAGACGTTGCGCAGTCTAACGCCCATCGCATGAAACATGCGGAACACGTCCGGCGCCATCAGCGCCCCGCCGCATAGCGCGTTTCGGGCGTGACCTAGTCCAAGGTTATCGCGCAGATGGTGTAGTACGAGAGCATCTGCTAGCGGTAATTGCAGCCTCGCCCACAATGCGGGTTGGCGCCCCTCCAAATGCTCGACGTGAACCTGACGACCAACCTTCATGGCCCAGTCGTACAGCTTCCGCCGGATCGAACCCGCCCCCAGCATGCGGGCCTGCACGATCGAGGCGAGATTCTCCCATTGACGTGGGCTGAACACTAACGCGTCAACCGCCAGCTCGCGGATGTTCGGAAGAACCTCTTCGGGGCTTTCGGGGAAATTGACGATCATGGGTGTCAGCAGGCCGAGAGTCAGGCCGAAAATCTGCTCTGTCACCCAGGCTGGCGAGATATAAGTCAGGTACTCGGTGCCAGGCATGATCTTGATCGCGCCCATCACACGCGAGGCGTTATCGAACATGTAGCGATGCGTGATGATCACACCCTTCGGCCGGCCTGTCGTCCCAGACGTGTAAGACAGAACCGCAATGTCCTCCAGCTTGCCTTGCGCCACATGATCGTCAAAGCGTTCGGATTCGGCCGCGTGAACTCTGTTTCCCGCGTCGCAGACGTCTTCGAACGCGCGCAGGAGCGGATGGTTGTAGGACCAGAGCCCAGAATCGTCCCAGTAGACAACGGCAATCATGCCATCCAGCCGATTTACGATTTGAAGGCATTTATCGACCTGTTCCTGATCCTGCACCACGAAGACCCGGGTGCCGGAATCGCGCGCCAGATAGTCGATCTCGTCCGATGTCTGGTCCGGATAAACCGATACCACCTTGCCGCCGAGGGAATGTGCAGCATATTCGGCCCAGAAATGCTCAGGCTCGTTCTCGCCGATCACCATCAGCGTGTCGCCGCGCCGATAGCCGAGTTCCTCCAGCCCCAGAGCTAAAGCGCGCACCCGCTCCAACACATCGAGCCAACTGAACTTTCGCCATATTCCGAGTCGCTTGTGACGTTCGGCCAACCCATCGGGCGTGAGCCGAGCCCGCTCGACGAGAACCTGCGCGAGCGTTGCGCTTTTCTCCACAGCCGAGTCGGGAAGCACGCTTGCCCTTTGATTCGCGCTCATTGTCCTAACCCAGATAGGCCTTGATGACGGCAGGATCGCGCTGAATCTCCTCCGGCGTGCCTTGGGCGATGACCCGACCAAAGTCCAGGACAACAATCCGGTCGGCCAGGTCCATCACAACGCCCATATCGTGTTCGACCAGAACCACTGGAATTTTGCGCGCCTCGCGCACATCAAGAATGAACCGCGCCAGATCTTCTTTCTCCTCCGAGTTCATGCCGGCCATGGGTTCGTCCATCAACAGGATTGACGGTTCCTGTGCCAATGCGCGGCCGAGATCGACACGCTTGCGTAGGCCGTATCCCAAGGTGCCAACCGGCTGGTTGCGGATCGACTCGATCTCTAGGAAGTCGATGATTTGCTCAACCGCCTCGCGATGTTTATCTTCCTCGCGCATGACTGGGCCGTAGTAGAAGAAGGCTTGGATCACGTTCGACGTCATTAGCATATGGCGGCCGACCAGGATGTTTTCGATCACTGTCTGGCCGGAGATCAGATGCGTGCCTTGGAACGTGCGTGCGAGACCGCAGTTGGCGATCTGATCGACGCGCAATCCGGTCACATCCCGTCCCGAAAGCTCGATCCGGCCCTTTTGAGGCCGGTAGAAGCCTGCAGTGACGTTTAGAAGGGAAGTCTTACCCGCTCCATTCGGTCCGATGATCGCCAGAAGCTCATCTTCGCGCACCTCGATCGACACATTGTCGAGTGCGGTAACCCCACCGAAATGCAAGGTTGCATTGCGGACCGCTAACGGGGCCGGAGCGAATGCCTTGTTCAGCGAAGGGGCCGACATCATGATCCTCGATCGCGCGAGGCTTTAAAGGCCGTGATGCTGTCGACATGCCAACGGTCCAGCTGTGGCGCGTACGCGGCCGTGCTCCGTGACAATTCATCCTCCCTACCCCGGCGTCGCCAGCTTCAGCGGTCCGCCAAATGAACCATCCCCTGCGAAGCTAACAGATGTTAGAAAGGAAGCAAGGGGTTATCGGGGGGTTATCGGAGGTTAGGAGACCTGTGTGCGGGTAGGTATTGCGGCGGCGTCATTTCGGTGATTCCGTAGTCTCTGGTGCATGGGCTGGAGAGCAGGAGATGGCGCGTCGTCGGATCGGTCAGGAGAGCTTTCGGTTCGCTAATCAAACGCGAAGCACATCGCTGGATGATCTCCCGGGCTGATCGACTGGTTGCCTGTGGATGCTGTGTTGAAAGACATCTACACCGCGGCGAAAGGCGAGCCGGCCTGGCCGCCACTGGCTCTGTTCAAGGCAATGCTGCTTGCGGTGTGGCACGACCTTTCGGACGTCAAGCTGGCCGAAGCGCTGGACGATCGATCCTCGTTCCGGCGTTTCTGCGGCTTCTCGACATCGGAGCCGACGCCGGAGCGCACGGCCTTCGTGCGGTTGCGCAAGGCGCTGGTGGAACGATGCCTGGACGAGGTTCTGTTCGACGCGATCACGGCCCAGCTCAAGGCGAAGGCGGTTCGGGTGAAGATGGGCACATTGGTGGACGCCACCATCATCGCCTCGGCCAGCGAGAGCGACGACGAGGCTCGTTGGGTCAAGCATAAGGGCAAAGCGGCGGTTCACGGCTTCAAGGCCCATGTCGGCGCCGATGCCGACACGGCTCTGGTGGAAGAGGTCGCCATCACGCCCGCCAACATCAATGACGGCAAGGCCGGTCCCGATGCCCTGCCGGATAATCCCGGGGATGTGTTTGCCGACAGCACATACCGGGGCAACAATTTCGGGGATGCGGTCCGCGCCAGGGGCGGTACGCCGCGCATCGTGGCCACCGGCATGTGGAGCGGCGACGCGGCCGAGACCCACGAACGGCTGGAGGCGTGGAACCGGCCGATCCACCGCATCCGGGGCAGGATCGAGAAGAACTTCGGAACCTGGAAGCGCAGCTACGGCCTGCGCCGCATGCGATGGCGGGGATTGGCCAAAGCCGCGTGCCAAGTTCGCTTCACCGCCATCGCCTACAACCTCAAACGCACCATCGGCATCCTCGCCGCTGCCACGTAGCCGGGCCACCAAAATCCGCCGGACCAAGGCTATCCCAACACGATCGACAAACCTCAAAATCCAGGCGGAGAAATCGTCGCAAAAACAACGACGAAGACCTACCCGCACACAGGTCTCCCTAGAACATATGGTGCGGCACGACATCTAAGCAGGAAGTCGAGTTGGGTGTTCGAAGGCCGGGAACGGCGCGGCTTCCATTACCAAAGCCACCTTGTGTATCGCTCCTTTAGGTTCCTGCGAATTCGATCTGCCGTCGCCTTTGGTCGGCGTCCATTCTGCGTGTTTCGGTCGCCTGAAGCACGCTATTGAGGACCGGCAGCTTCCATAGGATGGCGCGACCGCCCCTTTCGCGAATAGCTTACGCAAGGCAGCGCGAGGCCATCGTTGCCCGAAGAAAGGTGGATGCCGCCGACGCGAGCGCTGCCATGGAGAGTGGTCGCTCCGCATGGGCGCCGTGAGGCACATTGCCTCTTCGCCAGCGCCAAAGCGTTCGAAGCTCGCCCGGTTCAGTACGACTTCGGCAGCCCAAGCGCCTTTTCCGCAACGTGGGAGAGTATGAGTTCCTCGCTGACGGGAGCGATGAAATTCAGGATGCTTTCCCTGAAATAGCGCTCGACGTGATACTCCTGCGCGAAACCGAAGCCTCCATGGGTGCGCACGGCCCGGAACGCAGCATCATACGCGGCGCTGCCGGCGAGGTTGCGGGCGCTGTTGGCCTCTAGCCCGCACGGCCTGTCGTTATCGTAAAGCCAGGCTGCCTTATAGGTCATCAGCTCGGCCGACTGCAAACGCATCCAGATGGAGGCCAAGGGATGCTGGATTGCCTGGTTCTGACCGATCGGTCGGTTGAAGACAATCCGCTCGCGGGCATACTTCGCAGCCTTGTCCAGCACAGCGCTTCCAAAGCCGACGGCCGCTGCAGCGACGAGGATGCGTTCTGCGTTGAGACCATGAAGGAGAATGCGGAAGCCGTCGCCCTCCGCGCCGATGCGGTCTTCTTCGGGGACTTCCAGGTTGTCGATGAACACCGCGTTCGAATCGACGGCTGCGCGACCCATCTTGTGGATTTCGCGGACCTCGACTTTGGTGCGGTCGAGTTGGGTGTAGAAGACGGTCATTCCGTCGGTAGGCTTTCGGCATTGTTCGATCGGCGTCGTGCGCGTCACCAGCAGTATGTGGTCGGCCCGCTGCGCCGTGGAGGTCCAGACCTTGCGCCCGTTGACGATATAGCGGGCGCCCTGCTTGCGCGCGAAGGTGGAGATGTGGGTGGTATCCAGCCCCGCGTCGGGTTCGGTAACGCCGAAGCAGGCTCGGTGCTTCCCCTCTATGAGAGGCGGCAGCATTCGCCGCTTTTGCTCGCTCGTCCCGAAGCCGACGACAGGCTGAAGGCCGAATAGGTTAATGTGGACCGAAGAACTTGCGGCAGCGCCCAGCTTGCCGATCTCCTGCATGACGAGGCAAGCCTCAACGATTCCGAGCCCGGCGCCGCCATACTCTTCTTGCATCGTCACGCCATACCAGCCGTTCCGGGCGATCTCGTCGGCGAACTCCTGCGGAAACTTCGCTTCGCGATCACATTTCAGCCAGTAGGCATCATCGAAGCGCGCGCAAATCTGTTCCACGGACTTTCTGATCGCGAGTTGTTCGGAGCTGAAGTCGAAATCCATCTGTTTTTTCTCCCGTCAGTTCATGGGCGTTCTTCAGAATCTCAGGCACGCTCTGAGACGCTCGGCATCTTCGGGCGCCACGTTGCCGGATCGCCGGTCACGATGTCACCGAAGTTCCGTTCAACGACAAACATGTCGCTTCGGATGACGGTCGCATGTGCCATGATCGTCCTCCCTTCCTCGTTCCATAGGCGCGACGAGATCCTGGCGAGGGGAGTGGAAAACTGCACGCCGAGCAGGTCGGCGCACTCGTAGCTGGCCCGAACGATGGTGATCGTCTGGTGTCCGTGGAGGCTTTTGACATTGGCGAACTCGACGAGCAGTCTGGAGTAGAGTTTGTTGCGGTCCTCCTCGGGCGGAAGGAGGTCGTAGAGATGCCGGGGCAGCCATACGTCGACGAGCGAATACGGATTGCCGTCGAAGTGGTTGCGCTTGCGGATATGCATGACCGGACCGGACATGTCCCGGATCTCTACACCGATGTCTGGAAGCTCGTCGCAGAGCGTGCGGTCGAGGATCTCGAAGGAGATATCTGGTGGCAGATAGAGCGAATCGTAGATCGGCACGCTTTTCGGTGCCGGTTGCCGCTCGCGCTTCACGATCGTGCCGCGGCCTCTTGAGCTGGAGATAAGGCCCTCGCTCTGGAGAACGGCCAGTGCCTGGCGAACGGTGGAGCGTGCAACGCCGTACTCCGCCTGCAGCTCAGGGATCGGCGCCAGCTTCGTGCCGCTGGACACTTCGCCCCGGCGGATCTTCTCCCGCAGCATGCTCGCGACTTTGAGATAGAGCGGAATCCCGTCCTCGCGTGCTCCCGGTGCGATGGCCTGTGCAGAAAGGGAACTCATAGTTGGGGCCCAACTCCCGAACCCAAAACTCCCCAGCTGACGAGATCATTGATGGCCGCCTCGTCGAACCCGAACGCACGCAAAATCTCCGGGCCGTCTTGGCCTAGCTCCGGCGGATGGTGGTCCGGCTTACATGCCACGTGATCGGCCACCACCGGATTGCGAACCTGGCGCATGCTGCCACGTGTGGGGTGATCGTAGTCTTCCAGCAACTTCACGGCCTTCAGGTGAGGATCATTCATCAGATCATCAAGGGAGTAGACCGGCGCGCACGGGATATCGAGACCGTCAAACACCTCGCGCCATTCCTGCGTCGTTCGCGAAGGCAGGATTTCTGTCGCCAGCAACTGATAGAGCGCTGGAAAGTTTGCCAGCATGGTTCGGTGGTTGGTCATCAACGGACCGTCCAGAACGTCCTGCCGGCCCACGGCGGCTAGAAAGCGCTGCCATTGGTCATATTTGTAGACGCCGTGGGAAATATGGCCGTCCTTCGTCCTGGCAGGCTGACGATAGGGGCTCATGACGCGGGCGTAGCCCAAATCTCCGAGAGGCGGGCGGAAGGCCTGGCCGTTGAGGTGCTGACTCAGCATCATCGCAACCATCGTTTCGAACATCGGCGTCTCGATGTAACAGCCCTCGCCGGTGCGGGACTGCCGGAATATCCCCGCCAATAGGGCCTGGCCGAGCACCAGCGCGGTGATCTTGTCGGCGACCACGAGCGGCACGAACGCGGGGGAGCCCCTGTGCTTGCCATTCGCGTCCGCCAGCCCGCACCATGACTGGATCAGGTCGTCGAACGCCGGCCGCTCGGCGTATGGACCCTCTTGCCCGAAACCAATCGCGGCACCGTAGACGATGCGTGGGTTCAATTCCCGCACGGACTCGTAGTCGAGTCCGAGACGCTCTATCGCCGGGGTTCGCAGGTTGTGGACGAACACGTCGGCTTGCGGGATCATAGACTTCAGCGTTCGTCTGCCTTCCGGTCGCTTCAGGTCCAGGACGATGCTGCGCTTGTTGCGATTGACCGCCATCCACTGCGCACTCATGCCCGCTTCGCGGGACAGGCCGAGGTGACGGTAATAGTCCCCTTCGGGAGACTCGATCTTGATGACATCGGCCCCGAAGTCGCCAAGCCACTGGGTGGCAAAGGGCGCAAGCAGGATGTGGCCCAACTCAAGAACGCGCACCCCTTCCAAGAACCCGTACATCCATTCCTCCGTCGTTGATTATCTTCTGCCATAGGTGTTGACAGTTTGAAAGTCCGTATTTAGGTATTTTCTTGGCGGAGGCATTTTTATGCGTTTGCGACGATGGGAGGATGATTTGGCGTCGGATGGCGAGACCGAGGTTGTCAGGAGCGAACAGAAGGGGCACGTGGTCTGGATCACCATCG
>Ga0164290_1000941_pt1 | contig 63765 bp, 68 predicted proteins | sample Micstemetagenome_FD_108782 | JGI IMG/M metagenome (GOLD analysis project Ga0164290, IMG submission 108782) | Contaminated culture microbial community from soil near Moab, Utah, USA - Microcoleus steenstrupii SON62 (Illumina Assembly) | ecosystem: Environmental > Terrestrial > Soil > Soil crust...
CGACCTTCAGCGCCTCGACCTGCAGCGGCGCCGGGAAGAACAGCGACAGCACCAGGCGCTTGCTGCCATCGAGATTGGATTTGACGTAGTGCACGACCCGCTGCTGGGGCGCCTGCGTGGCCGCCGGCGTGTACTGGGAGAGCGTGTCGGTGGCGGCGTGCAGCGCGGGGGCGATGCCGGCCGCGATGGCCAGTGCGAGCAGGCTGCGATGGAGGACTTTCATGCGGACTCCGAGGGCGTTCGGTAGAAGAAAGCCGGCAGCATGCGGCGCCGCCCGGGCGCCGCACAAGCGGCTTGCGACGGATCGCCGGCAAGCGGGAAGCAGGTGCTTGAGCCGGCGACGCCCTGTCAGCCGCTACTGAGCGTGATCGGCGCTGATGCGGATCTGCTCACCGGCCAGCTCGACCAGTTCACCGCCGCGCAGCTTGCGGCCGCGACGCGTCTCGACCTCGCCATCCACCGCCACCGCGCCATCGGCGATCAGCGCGCGGGCGACGCTGCCCATGCCGGCCAGGTCGGCGGCCTTGATCAGGCCTTCGAGGGTGATGTGCTCGCCGCGCAGGGCGAAGGTGGGTGTGCTCACGCAGAACTCCGGAACCAGGGGCGAGAGTGTGCCGCCTTGGACAATGCGCGGCCATGTCCGACCCGACCACCAGGCTGCACAGCAGCTTCTACCGCTTCAGCCCGCTGGCCGACCCACAGGCCGCGGCGGCGTCGCTGCGTGGCATGGCGCGGGCGCTGCGCGGCAGCATCGTGCTGGCCCCGGAGGGCATCAACGGCGCGCTGGCCGGTTCGCCGGCCGACATCGCCGCCTTCGAGGCGGCCTTGTGCGCGTCGGGCCTGGTCGGCCCCCATCCCCTGGTCTTCAAGCACAGCGCCTGCCGCACGCCGCCGTTTGGGCGGCTGAAGATCAGCGTGAAGCCGGAGATCGTCGCCCTGGACCTGCCGCAGGCCGGCAGCCTGCCGCCCCCCGACGAGCACGACGACAGCCATCTGTCGCCGCCCGCCTGGCGCGAGCTGATCGGCCGTGACGACGTGGTGCTGCTCGACAACCGCAACCACTTCGAGTGGCGGCTGGGCCGGTTTCGCGGCGCCATCGACCCCGGCGTGCACAACTTTCGCGACTTCGTCGCGGTCGTCGAGGCGCAGGCGCCGCAATGGCGCCTTGAGGGCAAGACCGTGGCGATGTACTGCACGGGAGGCGTGCGCTGCGACAAGACCGCGCCCTGGATGCGCAGCCTGTGCCTGCGCGTGGTGCAGCTCGAGGGCGGCATCCTCAACCACCTGCAGACCCTGCCCGATGCGGCGCGCGACTGGGAGGGCGAGTGCTATGTGTTCGACCGGCGCGTCGCGCTCGACGCCCGCCTGCAGGAGACGGGGACGACGGCCGAGTCCGTGTTCGACCCGGCGCTGCCTGACGAGGCCTGGCGTCTGGCGCGGGCGCGCCGACTCGATGAAGCCTGAGTTCCAGCCCGCGGCGCGCGACGGCGTGGCGGCCAGCCGCGTACGCGTGCGGCCGGGCGACGCCGGCTCGGTGCGCAGCTTCCTGCAGGCGCGCTTCCCGCATGCGGGCGACTGGGACGCACGACTGCAGGCCGGCGAGGTGCTGGACGCACAGGGCCAGGCGCTGACGGCCGAGAGCCCTTGCCCGCCGGGCAGCCTGCTCTGGTACTGGCGGCGGCCGCCGGTCGAGACGCGGGTGCCCTTCGAGCTGACGCTGCTGCATCGCTGCGAGCACCTGGTGGTGGTCGACAAGCCGCCCTTCCTTGCCGTCACCCCAGGCGGCCGGCATCTGCAGGAGACGGCGTTGCTGCGCCTGCAGCGGCAGCTGGACCGGCCGTCGCTAAGCCCGCTGCACCGGCTGGACCGCGACACCCGCGGCGTGCTGGCCTTCGCGGTGCAGGCAGCGACCCGCGACGCCTACCAGGCGCTGTGGCGGCGGCAGCAGGTGCACAAGGTCTACGAGGCGATCGCGCCCTGGCGCAATGACGTGGCGTTCCCGCTCACCGCCCGCCACCGGCTCGTCGAGCCCGCGGGCGAGGGCTTCATGCAGATGCGGGTGGTGGACGGGGATCCCAATGCCGAGACCGACGTCGAGCGCCTGGGCGAGGTCGACGCCGACGAGGTCCCGGGTGCGCAGTCCGGCGAGCGACTGGCGCTCTACCGCCTGACACCACGGACCGGCCGCAAGCACCAGCTGCGCGCGCAGATGGCCGCGCTGGGCCTGCCTCTTGTCAACGACCGGCTCTACCCGCGGCTGCAGCCGGCGGCCCCCGATGACTTCGGGCGGCCGCTGATGCTGCTGGCGCGCTCGCTGCGCTTCGTCGACCCGATCGACGGGCAGCCGCGTCAGTTCGACACGGCGCTGCGCCTGGCCACCAGGGTCAGGATCTCGTAGCTGGCGCACAGCTCGCCGCGCTGGTTGGTCACCGCGACGTCCCAGGCGACCACGCCGGCATCGGGCTGGCCTTCGCGCGGCTGGCGGTCGATCTTGCGCTTGGCGGTCAGGCGCGACTGGATGGTGTCGCCGATCGCGACCGGGGTGATGAAGCGCAGGGTCTCCAGGCCGTAGTTCGCCAGCACCGGGCCGGGCGCCGGGCTGACGAACAGACCCGCCGCCGCCGACAGCACGAAGTAGCCGTGCGCGATGCGCTGGCCGAACTGGCTCTGCTTCGCCGCCACGTCGTCGAAGTGCATGTAGAAGTAGTCGCCCGACAGGCCGCCGAAGGCAACGATGTCGGCCTCGCTGACGGTGCGGCGGTGGGTCAGCAGGCTCATGCCGACCTCGATGTCCTCGAAGTAGCGGCGGAACGGGTGGATCTCGCTCTCGATGACGGCGCCACCGCGCTGGTACTCGCCGGTGACCGCGCTGATCATGGTCGGCGAGCCCTGCACCGCGCAGCGCTGCAGGTAATGCTTGACGGCGCGCAGACCGCCGAGCTCCTCGCCGCCGCCGGCGCGGCCCGGACCACCGTGCTTCAGCTTGGGCAGGGGCGAGCCGTGGCCGGTCGACTCCAGCGCCGCCTCGCGGTCCAGCACCAGCAGCCGGCCATGCCAGGCGGCAAAGGTCGGCACCGCCTGCGCCGCGAGCTGCGGCGACTTCGTCACCAGCGTGCCGACCAGGCTGCCGCGACCCTTGGTCGCGAGATGAAGCGCCTGCTCGTAGTCGTCGTAGGGCATCAAGGTGCTGACCGGGCCGAAGGCCTCGACGCTGTGCACGCGTTCGTTGACGGCCGGGTTGCGGCAGAGCAGCAGGGTGGGCGCGAAGAAGGCGCCGTTCTCCACGCCGTCGCCGCGCAGCGCGAAGCCGTCCTTGCCGCTGAGCAGGATCTCGTTGCCTTCGGCCAGCATCGCGACCTTGTCCATCACGTCGCTCTGCTGCGCGTGGCTGGCCAGCGCGCCCATGCGCACGCCTTCCACGGCAGGGTCGCCGACGACGATCTTGGCCAGGCGCGCCCGCAGCGCCTCGCCGACGGCGTCGACCAGCTGGCGGGGCACGATGGCGCGGCGGATCGCGGTGCACTTCTGACCCGCCTTGGCGCTCATCTCGCGCGCCACTTCCTTGACGAAGAGATCGAACTCCGGGTCGTCGGGCGTGACGTCGGGCGCGAGCAGCGCGCAATTCAGGCTGTCGGCCTCGGCGTTGAACGGAATGGCCCGGCGCAACAGGTTCGGGTGGGCCTTGAGCTGCAGCGCGGTGTCGGCGCTGCCGGTGAAGGTGACGACGTCGGGCTCTTCCAGGCGCTCGAACAGGTCGCCGGTGCCGCCGATGATCAGCTGCAAGGCGCCTTCGGGCACCAGGCCGGACTCCACGATGACACGCACCGCGGCCTCGGCCACATAGGAGGTGCTTGATGCCGGCTTGACCAGGCAGGGCATGCCGGCCAGGAAGCTCGGTGCGAACTTCTCCAACATGCCCCAGATCGGGAAGTTGAACGCGTTGATGTGCAGCGCGATGCCGCGCCGCGGCACCATCACATGGCTGCCGATGAAATGGCTGTCGGCGCCCAGGCGCATCGCCGGGCCCTCGTGCAGCACGTTGCTGCTCGGCAGGTCCTTGCCGCCGATGCTGGCGTAGGCGAACAGCGTGCCGATGCCGCCCTCGACGTCGATCCAGGAGTCGCTGCGCGTGGCGCCGGTGTGCGCCGAGATCGCGTACAGCGCTTCCTTGCGCTCCAGCAGGTAGGTCGCCAACGCCTTGAGCACGCGGGCGCGGTCCTGGAAGTTCGTGCGCAGCAGGTTCGCGAGGCCCGGCCCGCGCGCATGCGCAACCAGCTCGCCGAAGTCGAGGCTCTCCTCGTGCAGGTGTGCGACGACGCGGCCATTGATGGCCGAGCGCAGGGCCTTGCTGGCTTGGGTGCCGACGAAGCGGCCGGCGACATAGCTCTGGAGGGTGTTCGTCATGCGATCAGTTCCGGTGAGATGGCGGGCAGTCCGCCCAGCAGCAGCGCGCTGACCAGTTCGGCGAGCTGCGCGTCACCCAGCGCACCCTCGGGGCGGTGCCAGGTGTAGGTCCAATTGATCATGCCGAACAGCAGCATGGTGATGGGCTTGGCCAGCCCGCCCGGCGCCAGCTGCGGACGCAAGCAGCAAAGCGCCTCGGCGAACCCGGCCACGACCTCGCGCTCCAGCTCGCGGATGCGCTGCTGGCGCGCCTCGGGCAGGAACTTCAGGTCCTCGGTGAGCACGCGGTGCTCATGCCGGGCGGCCGTGTAGACGCCGAGAAAGCGCCGCACCAGTTCGCGCAGCTGCGGCTCGGGTGGAAGGTTCTGTGCGCGCACCTCGCGCACCAGCGCGGCGAGCTTCTCGACATGGGTCTCGCAGATGCGCGACAACAGCTCGGCCTTGTCGGGCACGTAGTGATACAGCGCCGGCTTAGAGAGGCCGCAGGCAGCAGCCAGCTGGCTCATCGAGCTGCCGGGGTAGCCCTGCTGCGCGAAGAGCTGGGCGGCAGCCGCGAGCAGCGCCTGTTCGCGTTGCGATGGACTAGTCATACACGGCGTTATTCACTTCAAGCTTGCGTAGGTTTCTACTCCAGCGAATCGAATAACTTCATTTCCTCCGGTCTATTATTTCCATCAACTCAAGCAAAGGCGCATTGTTATCCCCGACAAGCGCTGTTGCCTGCTTTGTGCAAGTTCGCCAACCCTCCCTTTCAGCCGAAGTCCTCTCACTTCGACGAAAATAAACCATCAACGATTCATTCTGCGCGACTTGCGATCCTGTTTTTGTATCGTCGATTGTCCAAGTCACATGCACATTAAATACCTGCGGACCTTCTTCGAATCCACGCATTGCCAAGTTCAGTCGATATCGAGCATCCGACTCCGTCAGCTTTGCAACCGCAAAACCCGACTCTTGCTGAATTATCGCGCCCTCTGTCCTTAACGCAACGGCATATGCCTTGCCAATCAAGCCGTAGTGGAACCCCGGAAATTCCCAGTAGTCGAAGGTTCTTTGCTTTTTGGCAATGTTTTGATCTACTTGGATGTTTGGGATTGAATACTCTGGGCATCGTTCTCTAGTATCGATTCCACTAATTCGCTCCAGGAGGCCGGGCTCCGGCTGGCCAAGCTTGCAGCGAGACATCTTCTCGCCAAATGCAGCAACAAGTGCGTTTCTTTGCTCCATCGGTATCGGCTGCACTCGAATGCCACTATTCCGCTCGATCCCTTTTGCGACGGTGATCTCATTAAGCGCTAAACACCTTAGTCGAGCATCTTCTACATTGATCTGCTCGACCAACTTTGCTTTCTCTCGCTTCTGCAGATAGTGGTTCTCACGTGTCATAGACCCAAAAGCTGCTTTTGCGATTAATATCAATAGTGGCGCAATAAATAGTACTGCCAGGCTCAGAAGGCCTCTACCGAAAATTCGGCCAACTAGATAGGCCGCACCTGCCCAAAGGACCAAGCCCAATAGGGCTAGAAGCAAAACTGCTTCGGCGATTGCCACGGGCATTCTTAATGCCTATCTCTCGTCAAAGCTCAGCGTCACCGTCGGCGTCAGCGCATGGGCCTGGCAGGCCAGCACGAAGCCGGCGGCGATCTCATGCTTCTCCAGCGCGAAGTTGCGGTCCATGCGCACCTCGCCCTCCAGCACCTTGCAACGGCAGGTCGAGCAGACCCCGCTCTTGCAGGAGTAGGGCAGGTCGAAGCCGGTGCGCGCCGCGGCATCGAGCAGGCTGGGGTCGCTGGCGAACACGTCGATGCTGCGGCTGAGGCCGTCGCGGACGATGGTCACGCGGGCCTGCGGCGCGTCGCCTTCGCGAACCTCGTGCGGGGCCGGCTGGCCCTGCTGCATCTCCGGCGTCCCGAAGCGCTCGACATGGATGCGCTCGGGCGCGACGCCAGCGGCGAGCAGCGCGGCCTCGGCCTCGTCGTTCATCTGGAACGGACCGCAGATGAAGGCCTCGCTGATGCCCTCGGGGCGCACCAGCGTGCGCAGGAAATCGCTGACCTTGTCGCGGTTCAGCAGACCGGCGAGCAGCGGACTGTCCATGGCCTCGTCGCTGAACACCGCGTGCATCGCGAAGCGGCCCATGAACTGGTTCTTCAGGTCCTCGAGCTCGTCCTTGAACATCGTCGACGCGACGCGGCGGTTGCCGTATAGCAGCGTGAAGCGGCTGCCCGGCTCGCGGGCGAGCACGGTCTTCAGGATCGACAGGATGGGTGTGATCCCCGAACCGCCGGCGATGCCCAGGTAATGCCGCGACTGCGACGCATCCAGCGGCACGAAGAAGCGGCCCTGCGGCGGGAACACCTGGATCGTGTCGCCGGCCTTCAGGCTGCTGTTGACCCAGTTGGAGAACTTGCCGCCGGGTACCTTGCGCACGCCGACGCGCAGCAGGCCGTCGTCGAGGCCGGCGCAGATCGAGTAGCTGCGGCGCAGGTCCTCGCCGTTGACGACGGCGCGCAGCGTCAGGTACTGACCTTGCGTGAAGCGGAACGCTGGCTGCTGCTCGGGCGGCAGGTCGAACTGCACGATCACCGCTTCGTCGGTGTCCGGCTCCACCTTGGCGACACGCAATTCGTGGAAGTGAATGCTCATAGCGGCTTGAAGTACTCGAAGGGTTCGCGGCAGGCGGTGCAGCGGTAGAGCGCCTTGCAGGCGGTGGAGCCGAAGGCAGACAGCCGTTCGCTGCGCGGGCTGCCGCAGCGCGGACAGGGGATGGCTTCGTGCAGGCGCAGCGGCTGGTCGACGGCGGACGTGCCGGTGGGCGGCGCGATGCCGTAGACGCGCAGCTTCTCGCGCGCCTCGGGGCCGATCCAGTCTGTGGTCCACGCCGGGTCGAAGCGCTGCTCGATGCGCACCGGCTCGAAGTCGGTCAGCGCCTTGCGCGCATCGGTGGCGATGGCCTCGGTGGCCGGGCAGCCGCTGTAGGTCGGTGTCAGCACGACGACGAGTTCGCCGTCCACGTCCTTCACCTCGCGCACGATGCCGAGTTCCACGATCGACAGCGCCGGCACCTCGGGGTCCAGCACCTCACGGAGCCTGGCCCAGGCGGCGTCGACGCGGGACGACGGGCGCTGGGCCGTTCCCGAACCCGTCGGCCCCCCTCGGGGGGCCTGGCGCAACGCGCCAGGTTCAGGGGCTGACCGTGCTCGCAGGGTCACCACACGCCCCCGGGGTAGGCGCGCTGCAGCACCTGCATTTCGGCCAGCAGATGCCCGAGGTGCTCGCTGTGCACGCCGCGATGGCCCTGGTGGATGTGCTGGCCCTCCTTGGGCAGCGTCAGCGTCGCCTCGGCGAGCAGCGCCTCGATGGCCTGCTGCCAGCCGGCCTGCAGCGCCTCGAAACCGTCACCGGCAAACAGCTCTGGCACATAGGGCCAGAGACGCTCCAGCGCCGCCTGCATGCGCCGCTGCGACTCGGCCGTGCCGTCACCCAGGCGGATCACCCAATCGGCGCTGTGCTGCCAGTGGTAGCGGCATTCCTTGATCGCCTTGGCCGCGATCGCGGCCAGTTCCGCGTCGTCGCCGGTCTGCAGGCGCGGCAGCAGCTGCAGGAACCATTGCGCGAGCAGCGCGTTGCGCAGCACCGTGAAGCCGAAGTCGCCCGGCTTGCGGTCGTCGGGCGCGTGCGGCAGCTCGACGATGACCGGGTTCCGGAAATCGCCCTCGTCACGCAGAAGCGCGAGCTGGTCCTCGTCATGGCCGCTGATCTGACCGGCCAGGGTCAAGAGCGCGCGCGCCAGGCCGAGCTGGTCGAGCGCGATGTTCGGCAAGGCCAGGTCTTCTTCGAGCACCGGTGCGTGGCCGCACCACTCGGCGTTGCGCTGAGCGAGGATCAACGCGGTGTCAGCGATGCGCAGCAGGTAGCGCTGGCGCGCATCGGGTTTCAGTTGGAGCGATTCCATGGTCAGCGCCGGTCCTAGATGTGATCGACGCTGGCCGGCAGCTTGTAGAAGGTCGGATGGCGGTAGACCTTGTCGTCGGCCGGGTCAAACAGCTGGCCCTTCTCGGCCGGGTCGCTGGCGACGATGTCGGTCGATCGCACGACCCAGATGCTCACGCCTTCCTGGCGCCGCGTGTAGACGTCGCGGGCGAGCTGGATCGCCATGGCGCTGTCGGGCGCGTGCAGACTGCCGCAGTGCTTGTGGTCGAGGCCGCTCTTGCTGCGGACGAAAACTTCCCACAGCGGCCATTCGTTGCTGTTCGTGCTCATGCGGCTTCCTTCTTCGTGGCTTGCTTGCGGGCGTGGGCCAGCGCGGCGTCGCGCACCCATTCGCCCTCGTCCCAGGCGCGGTTGCGCGTGGCCAGGCGCTCGGCGTTACAGGGCCCATGGCCGCCGACGACGCGCCAGAACTCGGCCCAGTCGATGGTGCCGAAGTCCCAATGGCCGCGGGCCTCGTTCCTCTGGAGATCAGGATCGGGCAGCGTCACGCCCAGCACCTTGGCCTGGTCGACGGTGGCGTCGACGAACTTCTGGCGCAACTCGTCGTTGGTGAAGCGCTTGATGCCCCAGCGCAGGCTCTGCTCGCTGTTCGGGCTGTCGGCGTCGGGCGGCCCGAACATCATCAGGCTGGGCCACCACCAGCGGTTGACCGCGTCCTGCACCATGGCTCGCTGCGCCGCCGTGCCCTGTTCCATCATCACCAGCAGGCTCTCGTAGCCCTGGCGCTGGTGGAAGCTCTCCTCGCGGCAGACGCGGATCATGGCCCGCGCATACGGGCCGTAGGAGCAGCGGCACAGCGGCACCTGGTTCATGATCGCCGCGCCGTCGACCAGCCAGCCGATCACGCCGACATCGGCCCAGCTGAGCGTCGGGTAGTTGAAGATCGAGCTGTACTTGGCCTTGCCGGACAGCAGCGCGGCGGTCATCTCGTCGCGGCTGGTGCCCAGGGTCTCGGCGGCGGCATACAGGTAGAGGCCATGGCCGCCCTCGTCCTGTACCTTGGCCAGCAGGATGGCCTTGCGCTTGAGCGTCGGCGCGCGCGAGATCCAGTTGCCCTCGGGCAGCATGCCGACGATCTCCGAGTGCGCGTGCTGGCTGATCTGCCGCACCAGGGTCTTGCGGTAGTGCGCCGGCATCCAGTCCTTGGGCTCGATGAAGTCGCCGGCCTCTATGCGCGCCTCGAAGGCGGCCTCGCGCGCCTGCTCCTCGGCGGTGGCCGCCTTGGACAGCGCCTGTTGCTCCAGGCTCAGTGCTTGTGTGTACATCTCAGGTCTCCAATGACGGGTCGACGAAGCGGCCCTTCAAACGTTGCGAGCGGCCGCGGAACAGCGCGATCAGCTCGTCGCCGCGCGTCACCACCACCTCGTAGACACCGCTGCGGCCACCCTGGTGCAGGCAGCGCGCCTGGGCCACCAACTCGTCGCCGACCTCCGCCGACTTGACGATGTCGATGTCGAAGCCCGAGGCCACGGTCAGGGTGTTGCTGCTGTTGCAGGCAAACGCGAACGCCGAATCGGCCAGCGTCGCCAGCAGACCGCCATGCAGCAGGCCGAAGCCGTTGCAGTGCGAGGCGCGCACGGTCATGGCCAGGGTCGCCCGCCCTTCGCCCACGGCCGTGATGACCATGCCGAGCTGCTGCGAGGCCTGGTCCTTGGCCCACATCGCGGCGGCCACCGCACAGGCCTTGTCGTCCGGGCTCATCACCGGTCCTTGAACTGCGCCGGCCGCTTCTGCTGGAACGCGGTGACGCCCTCGTGATAGTCGTGGCTGAAGCCGAGCTGGCTCTGGGCACGGCTCTCGGCCCTCAGTGCCGGCTCGAAGCCCATCTGCATGGCATCGTCGAACAGCTTGCGCGTCTGCACCAGCGCCCGCGTCGGCAGGGCGGCCAGGCGATGCGCGGTGCTGCGTGCCGCGCTCAGCAACTGGTCGGCCGGCACCGTGCGCGCCACCAGGCCCAGCAGTTCGGCGTCGGTGGCCGAGAGCTTGTCGCCGAGCAGGGCCAGTTCCATCGCCTTGGCGCGTCCGACCAGTCGCGGCAGCAGCCAGGTGGCACCGCAGTCGGGAATCAGGCCGATCTTGTTGAAGCCCAGTACGAACACGGCCGCGTCGCTGGCCAGCACCACGTCGCAGCCCAGCGCAAGGCTGACGCCGGCACCGGCAGCGACGCCGTTGACCGCGCAGACCGTCGGCACCCGGCACTGGCGCAGGCTCAGCGCCAGCGGGATGTAGTAATGGTCGATCAGGTGGCCGATGTCCTTCTCGCGGCCCGGCTCGGGGGCGACGAAGGCGTCGCCAAGATCCTGGCCGGCGCAGAAGGCTCGGCCTTCGCCGGTCACCAGCAGTGCGCGCACGCTGGGGTCGGCGCCCAGGCCATCAATCGCCTCGCGGATCTGCACCAGCATGTCGGCGGTCAGCGCGTTGAGCTGCGCCGGGCGGTTCAGGCGCAGCACCGCCAGCTGTTCATCTCGTTCCAACAGGATCAGGGGCTCGGCCATGGGCGTCTCGACTCGGGTTGGGGATAAGGCTGTGGACCGCCAGGGGAACAGCCGTGGGCAGATCAATCAATCGGTGGATAAATCGATTTTCGACCGACCGGTCGGTCAATCGTAGGGGATGGAGGCCCGGCTTGAACAGCGAAAAGTCCCTAGGCCGACGCGACGCGGAAAAGCCTGTGGACGGCCAACGAACAACTGCCAGCTTGTCCACAGCCCGGACCGGTTTTGCGAAGTTGTTGTCGGTTCGCGCATTCGCCCCGGGTGCCCTTGCCCACACCGCTGCGACCTAGGCAAGTCATTGACAGCATTGAGCTTTCCGACTTGTCCACAGAAACCGGCCGGCCCTACTACTGCTACCAGTTTGAATCAGTGAAAAGCTACCCAATACAGAACAACCGAACCCCTGCCTGCCTGCGCCGGTGGCTGCCGGCCGCGTGCCACACTGCTCTCCATGGATCTCGCCCACTGGCAACAGCGCCTGCTCGCGTTCACCGAAGCACGTGACTGGGAGCCGTTCCTGAACCCGAAGAACCTGGCGATGGCGCTGTCGGTCGAAGCCGCCGAGCTCGTCGAGTGCTACCAATGGCTGGATGCCGAGCAGGCGATGGCGCTGACAACGCAGCCGGCGGGCCGCCAGGCGGTGGCCGACGAGATGGCCGACGTGCTGCTGTATCTGCTGCAGTTGGCGCGCGTCACCGGCATCGACCTCGAACAGGCGACCGAAGCGAAGTTCGCGCGCAACGCGCTGAAGTACCCGGCGACGCGCTGAATGGGCTGGTTGCGTCACGAACGCGTTGCCGTGCTCGATTTCGAGACCACCGGCATGGGTCCGCAGCAGGGCGCACGGGCGACCGAGATCGGCATCGTGGTGCTGCAGGGCGGCGAGATCGTCGACCGCTTTGCCAGCCTGATGCACACCGGCGTCGAGGTGCCGCCGTTCATCGAACGGCTCACCGGCATCAGCAACGCCATGCTGGAGAAGGCGCCGGGAGCCCGCGAGGTGATGGAGCGTGCCGCCGCCCTCACCGAGGGTTGCAGCCTGGTGGCGCACAACGCCGGTTTCGATCGCGGTTTTTGGGTCGCCGAACTGCAGCGTGCCGGCATCGATGCCAGCCGAACCCCGTTCATCTGCACCGTCAAGCTGGCGCGACGGCTGTACCCGCAGGCGCCGAACTGCAAGCTCGGCACGCTGGCGGCCTGGCATCAGCTGCCCACCGAGGGACGTGCCCACCGCGCGCTCGCCGACGCGCTGACCACGGCACGCCTGTGGCAGCGCATCGGTGACGACCTGGTGACACAGCTGGGCGACGCACTGGCCGGCGCGCCCTTGTCGGCCAGCCTGCTGGAGCAACTGCAGGCGGTACCGGCAAGCCGCTGGCCGCAGCTGGCGCGCCGATCGCGGCAATCCTTGCAGTTGGCATTGCCCGCCTGACAGCGGGCGGCAAGCTTTCTGCGCTAGATTCGCGCCCGCAAATTTGACGCGGAGCCATGGGAAACAGGTTGGGGACCGTCCGCCCGGACGGCATGTGGAAGCTGGTGTTTTACAAGCGCAAGGGATTGCGCGTGGAAGTCGACAAGAGCGGCCCCTGGTTGCCCAGCCGCGCTGCCGCCGAGGCCTGGGCGAAGTTCTTCCTGCAGGAGGGCTATCACGTGGGCCTGCAGTCGCAGGACGGCGCGGTGGAGCGGCTGAGCACCGGCCTGCCGGGTTGAGCGCTCAGGCGGCGTGTGGCCAGCCGGTGGCCGCATGCTGCACATGCTGCTCGACGGACCAGCCGGGCGGCGGCGGCAGCTGGCGTAGCAGGCGCTCGATCGTTAGCGGCGACACCTCGGCAACGAGCTGCATCCAGCGGCGCTGCACGCGAGCATCGAGCCAGAGATCCTCGAGCGCCCAGCGTTGCGCCATGCCGCCGACCGGCAGGCTCAGCGCGTGGGGTGCCAGCGCCGCGCTGAGGCTGCTGGCCATCTGACGCGCCGGCACGCCGGGCAGTGCGTCGTGCAGGGCCAGCAGGCGTTGGCTCCAGCCGGCATGGCGCAGCTGTCGCGTCAGCCAGGCCTGCAGCGCGCGCTGCGGGTCCTGCAGATGCAGCCGGTTGGGGGGCAACAGACGCGACAGGCAGGGCGTTCCATCGGCCGGGTGGACCATGGCGACCAGCGAGACCAGGCGGGCCCAGGCGCCGGCATCCAGGCCTTCGAGCGATTCAGCCTGACGGGCCGCCTGCAGGGCCAGGTCCCTGAGCTGGGCCAGCGAGCGTCCCTGCAGCGCGGCGGCGGCACAGCGGCCGAGCACCACCAGGTGACCGGCGGCATAGCCTTGGTCCTGGCGCAGGCGCACGAACTGGCGCTGCGCCGGGTGGCCTTGCTCGTCGTGCAGCTCGGCGCGGGTCACCGGGCAGTGGCTGGCATCGAGCTGCTGCAGGTAATGGGGGGTCAGCAGCTGGTCCTCGAACGACACCCCTTCCTGCCAGGCTTGCAGGCGCAGCTGCAGCCAGCGGCGGGTCGAGGCGGCGGGATCGCGGTGGCGATGCAGGCGTCGCGCCAGCGCCGCCTGCCAGCCGGCAAACAGCGGCGAGCCTTCATGCAGGTGGCTGGCCGGCAGCGCCACGCCGTGACGGGCATGGTCGTGGCCGAGCTGCCAGCCGACGGCGTCGCCGCCGCCCTCGGCCAGCGCCTGCACCGGCAAGGGTTCGGGGGCCAGCAGGCTGAGCTGAACCTGGGTCGTCGCGGGGTGCAGGGCGGTGGCGGTCATGGCAGGGCTCCGGGGGGTTGATGGAAGCCAGTCTCCAGCCCAGGTAGCTCATGGCGTGAGCCAGCTACGATACTGGTGAAAACCACAGTAAACATGAACGCCCCCTGTCGCCCTTCGGTCGCCGCCCCTCAAGGGGGTTCGCAAACTTGGGGCAGCCCGGCGCTTGCTCAACGATGGACCGCACCGAACGTTTCTACAAGATCGAGATGCTCATCCGTTCCCGGGGCAGCGTGCGCTTTGACACGCTGTTGGCGGGACTGGAGGTCTCGCCGGCCACGCTGAAGCGCGACCTTGCCTACCTGCGCGAGCGGCTTGGCGCGCCGATCGACTACGACCCCTTCAGTCGCGGCTACCGCTTCGGCACCGAGAACTGGCGGGCTGCCCGCCATGAGCTGCCCGGGCTCTGGCTCAGCGAGCACGAGCTGCACGCGTTGCTGACCCTGCACCAGATGCTGGCCGGGCTCGACGAGGGCGAACTGCTGGGCCGCCACCTGGCGCCGATGTTCGAGCGCATCCACGCCATGCTGGGCCTGGACGAGAAGGAGGCACGCGAGCTGCCGCGGCGGGTGAAGCTGATCGCCACCTCGCGCCGCCGTGCCAGCACCAAGCATTTCGAGACGGTCTGCAGCGCCGTGCTGCGCGCCTGTCGCCTGCAGATCGATTACCGCAAGCGCGGCGGCGGCGGTGCCGGGCCGGCCGAGCCGCGCGAGATCTCGCCGCAGCGGCTCGTGCACTACCGCCATGCCTGGTACCTGGACGCCTGGTGCCACAAGAGCGGCGGCCTGCGCCGTTTCGCGCTGGACGCGATCGCCGCCGCGCGCCTGCTCGAAACCAAGGCCCAGCGCCTGTCGCTGAAGGCGCTGGAGGACGAACTCGATCGCGGCTACGGCATCTTTGCCGGTGGCGAGCAGCAATGGGCCGAGCTGCGTTTCAGTCCCGAGGCCGCAGCCTGGGTGTCGCAGGAGGAATGGCATCCGATGCAGCAGGCCCAGCGGCAGCCCGACGGCGGCCTGCTGCTCAGGCTGCCGTACGTCGATGCGACCGAGCTGCTGATGGACCTGCTGCGACACGCCGGCCAGGTGCAGGTGCTCGCGCCCGCCGCCCTGCGCGACGCGTATGCCGAGCGGCTGCGCAGCGCCGCGGCCGCGCTATAGCGGTGGCTTGAGGCCGGCGGCGCGCAGCTTGTCCTTCTTGCTCGGCCGGCTGCCCTTGATGCCGCCGGTCGCTGCCTGTTCGCTGGCCACGGCCCGGGGTTCGAAGCCGGCGATGCGTTCGCGCGGCACGCGCTGGCCCTGGCGCTTCTCGATCAGGCGGAAGTGCGACTCGGCATTGGTCGCGCTGTCGGCACAGATGAAGCTGACGGCGACACCCTTCTGGCCCATGCGGCCGGTGCGGCCGATGCGGTGCGTGTAGTCGGCGGCGGCGCGCGGCAGCTCGTGGTTGACGACCGCGTCCAGCCCCGGGATGTGCAGGCCGCGGGCGGCGACATCGGTGGCCACCAGCACCTTCACCTTGCCGCTCTTGATCGCCGCCAGCACCTCGGTGCGTGCGCCCTGGCTGAGCTCGCCATGCAACGCCGCCGCCTGGATGCCGGCGGCCCAGAGCTTGTCGGCAACATGGTCGGCGGCGTAGCGGGTGGCGACGAACACCAGCACGCGCTGCCAGCCCTCGTGGGCCAGCAGCTGGCGCAGCACCGGCGTGCGCTGGCCGGCGTCGCACTCGATCGCGCGCTGCACGATGTCGGGCGGACTCTGATCGAGCTCGACGCGCAGCGGGTCGTTGAGCAGCAGCTGCTCACTGAGCTTTTCCAGCGCCGGCGGGAAGGTGGCGCTGAACAGCAGGGTCTGGCGCCTGCGCGGCAGCAGCGCCTCGATGCGCTGCCACTCCTGCTCGAAGCCGGCCGCGAGCAGGCGGTCGGCCTCGTCCAGCACCAGCTGCTGCACCTGCGACAGGCTGAGCCCGTTGTGGTCTACCAGGTCGAGCAGCCGCCCTGGCGTGGCGACGATCAGGTCGCAGCCGCCACGCAGCGCCATCAGCTGCGGGTTGATCGACACGCCGCCGAAGGCGAGCGCGATCTTCAAGCGCCTGGGCAGCGCCGCGGCGAAGCCGCGCAGGGTCTCGGCGATCTGCGCCGCCAGCTCGCGCGACGGCGCCAGCACCAGCGCGCGGGGGCCGGGTCCGGCGGGCGCGCGCAGCGCCGCGTCGAGCAGCGGCAGCGCATAGGCGGCGGTCTTGCCCGAGCCGGTCTCGGCCAGCGCCAGCAGGTCGCGACCGGCGAGCGCCGCCGGCATGGCCGCCTGCTGCACCGGCGACGGGGTGATGAAGCCGGCGGCCTGCGCCGCGTTCAGCAGCGCCGGGCTCAGACCCAGGGAGGAGAAAGGCATCGGCGGGTCCGGGTTCAGGCTGCGCTGTCGCGAGCCAGGCGCTCGCTGCGCCAGTAGACGTCGTCGCCGCCCAGGCCATCGAGATTGGCGCGGTTGAGCACGCGCGCGAGCACGAACAGCAGGTCCGAGAGCCGGTTCAGGTACTGGCGCGGCGCGGCGTTGATGGCTTCCGTCGCGGCGAGCTGGATGACGCTGCGTTCGGCTCGGCGCGCGACCGTGCGAGCGACGTGGGCGATGGCCGACGAGCGCGTGCCGGCCGGCAGGATGAACTCCTTCAAGCGGGGCAGGGCCGCGTTGTGCTCTTCCAGCGCCTCGTCGAGGCGCAGCACCGCCTTCTCCTTGAGCAGGCTGCCGCCCGGCCAGGAGAGCTCGCCGCCGAGGTTGAACAGCTCGTGCTGGATCACGACCAGCAAGTCGCGCACGGCATCGGGCAAGGGCTCGCACAGCAGCAGACCGAGCGTGGAGTTGAGTTCATCGACATCACCCATCGCGGCGATGCGGCCATGGGTCTTGGGCACACGGCTGCCGTCGGTCAGTCCGGTGGTGCCGTCGTCACCGGTGCGGGTGGCGATTTGCGTCAGGCGATTGCCCATGGTCAAGATTTCATGATCGGAGAGAAGGGGCTGATGATGCCAGTCGGGTTCCAATCGCCGCCATGAAACTTCCGCGCACCTTGTTCACCACGCCGGTCGTCAACCGCCTGCTGCGCGCCTTCTCGCGGCTCTACCTGCGCCTGGCCGGCTGGAAGGTGGAGGGATCGCTGCAGGTCGAGCGCTGCGTGCTGATCGCTGCGCCGCACACCAGCAACTGGGACCTGCCGCTGACGCTGATGACCGCCTTCGTGCTCGACCTGCGCCTGCATTGGCTGGGCAAGCACACCATCTTCCGCTTCCCCTTCGGCGCGCTGATGCGGTGGCTGGGCGGCATCGCGGTCCACCGGCACCAGAAGAACAACCTGGTGGCCGACTCGGCGTTGGCGCTGCGCGAGGCCGAGGGCAAGCTGCAGCTGATCATTCCGCCCGAGGGAACGCGCGACAAGGTCAGGGTCTGGAAGAGCGGCTTCTACTGGATTGCCCAAGGAGCCGGCGTACCGATCCAACTCGCCTACATGGACTACGCGAACAAGCGCGTGGGCCTGGGGCCCCTGTTCCACCCGAGTGGCGACTACGAGGCCGACCTGCCGAAGATCCAGGCCTACTACGCGCCCTTCACCGGCAAGCACGCGGACAGAACCTAGCCGTGGCGCTGGCCGCTGCGGTGCGGCGGGCCCTTGCGGTTGGCTGGTGTCTGGGCAGGCGCATGGGGGTCATGGGGCGGCGGCACGCGCTGCGGCGACGCGTCGGCGGCAGGCCCAGCGCGTTTGACGAACAACTCCGCGCCGCGGGCCAGCCAGGCCTTCCAGGCTTCGATCCAGGGTGCAGTCATGGCGGTCCTCCAGGCCCGCATGCTGGCATGCGCGATGCGCCGCCGGCAAGCCGATACTGCCCGCTCCCTTTCCGCGGAGTCGCTCCATGACCGTTTGCCCCATTGCCATCGCCGTCGGCTGCAAGAAGTGCCCGGCGTTCTCGGTCTGTCCGCTGAAGAGCGTGTTGGGCGACCAGCCGAAGCCGGGTGAGGACCCGCCAGCCAAGCCCGCCGCCAAGGGCAAGGGGAACGCCAAGCGCTGAAGCCATGTGCCGCAACATCCGCACGCTGTTCAATTTCGAGCCGCCGGCGACCGAGCTGGAGATCCGTGATGCGGCGCTGCAGTTCGTGCGCAAGCTCTCGGGCATGAACCTGCCGTCGCAGGCCAATGCGGCGGTATTCGACGCGGCCGTGGCCGAGGTGGCCGATTCGGCGCGGCGGTTGATCCGCCAGCTCCATACGCAGGCGGCGCCGCGTGATCGCGAGACCGAGGCGCTGAAGGCGCGCGAGCGCAGCCGGCGGCGCTTCGGCAGCCCGGCATGAAGCGGCGCTGCCTGCTGGCAGCGCTGCCGGGCGTCGCCTACGGGGGTGATGGCGGCGGGCTCGGCGCCCCCAATGAGGTGGCGATCGACGCGCATTGGGTGACCTCGGGCCAGCCGTCTCGCGCCGGGCTGCAGCGTCTCAAGCGCCTGGGCTTCGATCGCGTGCTCTACCTCGCGCCGTCAACGGTCGGCGACGCGGTCGCCGATGAGCCGCTGCTGGTGCGCGCGCAGGGGCTGCGCTTCGACCATGTGCCGATCCCTTGGGACGCGCCAACGCTGCAGCATGTCGACGCGGTATTCGCGGTGCTCGAGACCTGGCCGGTCGAGGGCAAGGGCCTGGTTCATTGCCAGGTGAACATGCGGGCGTCGACGCTGGTCTTCCTGCACCGCGTGCTGGTGCGCCGGCAGGATCCCGAGTTGGCCTGGGCCGCGGTCGGCCGGGTCTGGAAGCCCGAGGGGGCCTGGCGGGCGCTGATAAGCGCCGCGCTGCGGCGCGGCGACATCCGCTTCGAGCCGATGTGATCAGAGGGGTTTCGCCAACTCGATGTGCTTGGCCGTATCGATGTAGTGGCGGAAGCCGCTGACCTGACCCTGGGCATTCAGGGTCCAGAGATGGATCTCCTCGTCCTGGCCGCGGCGGCCGCTGGGCATGGTGGCGTCGATGCTGACCATGGCCACCACGCGGTCCTTGCCGACCAGAAGGTCCTGCAGCTCGAAGCGATGGAACTGCATCTGGCCGACGACGGCGAAGAACTGCGCGACCTCGGCGCGCGAATGCCGCGCCTGCAGCCAGGGCACTCCCGCCTGCTGGCCGCGGTGGTCGGGCCAGTGCTCCCACTGCACGTCGTCGGCGAGCCGATCCAGGATGGCCGGGATGTCGCCGCGGCCAAAGGCGGCGTAGATGGATTGCACGGTCTCAAGCGCATGGCTCATGGCGGTCTCCGGGACGTTTGAAGGGGTGTAGCGATTACGAATCCGGCGCGGACGTGGATGCAGAAGAATCTCCCCATGCTCAAGGCCACCCAGTTGCAGGACCTGCGGCAGCGCTTCGGTGAGCACCTGCTGACCAGCGCTGCCGCCCTCGAGGCCCATGGCCGCGACGAATCCTTCTACCCGCCGGCACCGCCCGATGCGGTGCTGGTCGCGCAGGACGAGGCCGAGGTGATCGCCGCCGTGGCCTGGTGCCACGCGCAGCGTGTGCCGCTGATCCCGTTTGGCGCCGGCACCTCGCTCGAAGGCCATGTGTTGGCGGTGCGAGGCGGGCTGTGCCTGGACCTGACGCGCATGGAACGCATCCTGCGCATCGACGCCGAAGACCTGACGGTGACCGTGCAGCCCGGCGTGACGCGCGAAGCGCTCAACGCGGCCGTGCGCGACCAGGGCCTGTTTTTCCCCATCTACCCTGGCGCCAACGCGACCCTGGGCGGCATGGCCGCCACGCGCGCCAGCGGCACGAACGCGGTGCGCTATGGCACGCTGCGCGAGAACGTGCTGGCGCTGCGTGCGGTGCTGCCGCCGGGCCGCGTCATCCAGGCCGGCAGCCGGGCGAAGAAGAGCAGCGCCGGCTACGACCTGGCGCGCCTGCTGGTGGGCAGCGAGGGCACGCTGGGCGTGATCACCGAGCTCACGCTCAAGCTGCACCCGCTGCCCGAGGCGGTGCTCGCGGCCACGGCGCAGTTCCCGACGATTGACGCGGCGGTGCGGACCACCATCGCGCTGATGCAAAGCGGCGTGGCGATCGCCCGCTGCGAGCTGCTCGACGCGAACGCGATCCGCGCCGTCAACGCCAATGACGGCCTGGGCCTGGCCGAGTCGCCGATGCTGCTGCTGGAGTTCCATGGCAGCCCGCTGGCGGTTCGCGAGCAGGTCGAGGCCGTGCAGGCCATCGCCGCCGAGCAGGGCGGCAGCGCCTTTGCCTGGGCCGAGACCCCGGAGGCGCGCAGCAAACTATGGCGCGCCCGCCACCACGCCTACTGGAGCGGGCTGCGCCTGCACCCCGGCTGCAAGGCGCTGACGACCGATGTCTGCGTGCCGATCAGCCGCCTGGCCGAGGCGGTGAACGACAGCCTGGCCGAGGCCGACGCCGACGGCCTGCCCTACTTCGTCGTCGGCCATGTCGGCGACGGCAACTTTCACATCGCTTACCTGATCGACCCGGCCGAGCCGGCGCAGCTGCGGCGCGCCGAAGCGCTGTCGCAGCGCCTGGTGCGCCGCGCCATCGCGATGGGCGGCACCTGCACCGGCGAGCATGGCATCGGCCTGCACAAGCAGGCCTATCTGCTGGAGGAGGCCGGCGAGGCGGCGGTGGACACGATGCGCGCGATCAAGGCCGCGCTGGACCCGCATGGGGTGATGAACCCCGGCAAGATCTTCAGTTCAGGCGCCTGAGCAGCAAGCCGAACACCACCCCCAGTGCATACATGGTCACCGAGTAGGCGGCGGCCGGCAGCGCCATCGGCTTGTCCAGGCCGGCCCAGCGGCTCGCCCAGTAGCCCATGCCGAGGCTGAGCAGGTTGAAGACGAGGACCGCCGCGCCGATCGAGCTGGCCGAGTCGACCAGCGCGTTCCACTCCTTGGCGATCGCGCCGATCGCCAGCAGCGCCAGCACCAGCGCGCTGAAGATCTTGAACGGCTTCTGCAGCCGCGCCGCCAGGCCTGGCTGTGCCTTCGCGAAGCCCATGCCCAGGGCCACGGGCACCAGCACCACCGCCATCACTTCGACGACCTTCTTGGTCTGCAGCGGCACCACGCCTTCGCCGATGAAATGCTGCAGCGCCAGATTCGCGATCAGCGGCATGGTCACGACGCTGAGCAGGGTGTTGATCGCGGTCAGCGACAGGTTCAGCGCGACATGGCCGCCGAACAGGTGCGAGAACAGATTCGCCGTGACCCCGCCCGGGCTGGCGGCGAGCAGCATCAGCCCCACCGCGAACACCGGGCTGAGCCCGAAGGCCAGCGCCAGGCCCCAGGCGATCGCCGGCAGCAGCAGCATCTGCAGACCGAGCGCCAGCACGACGGCACGCGGGTGCTCGCGCAAGCGCAGGAACTCGGCCCAGCTCAGCGACAGGCCGACGCCGAGCATCACCAGGGCCAGCGAGATCAGCATCAAGGTGGGCAGGTGGCCAATCAAGTTCTCGGCCGCGATGCCCGCGGCTGGCGGGGCTCGCCTCGCCCCCGATAGAACCTGCTTCCCGGGGCTGCTGTCATCGGCGCGCGCTAGGCTGCTCGCCCATGCAAGCTCCTACCCGCGCGCAAGCGCTGCGCTTCTGGCTCAAGCTCGGCTGTATCGGCTTTGGCGGACCGGCCGGGCAGATCGCGCGGATGCATCGCGAACTGGTCGACGAGAGGCGCTGGATCGGCGAGCGCCGCTTACAGCACGCGCTTTCCTACTGCATGCTCCTGCCAGGCCCGGAGGCGCAGCAACTCGCCACCTACCTGGGTTGGTTGATGCATGGCCGGGCGATGGGCATCGCCGCCGGTCTGCTTTTCATCCTGCCGGCCTGGCTGCTGATGGCCTTGCTTGGCTGGGCCTACATGGCGCATGGGCATCAGCCAGCATTGCAGGCGGTGCTGGCCGGGCTGAAGCCCGCCGTGGTGGCGATCGTGCTGCATGCCGCCTGGCGGCTCGGGCGGCGCCAGCTCAGCCACCCACTCTGGCTGGGCATTGCCGCGGCCGCCTGTGCCGGCCTGGTGCTCGGCCTGCCATTCCCGCTGCTGCTGCTGCTGGCAGCGGCGATCGGCGTGCTGGCTTCGCGCTGGCTGCCGGCGGCCTTTGCCTCGTCCCCACCGGCCGGCCCCGCCGGCGCGCCGCGCGCCGCTTGGCTGGACGACGAAAGCCCGATGCCGCCCCAGGTGCTGAGCGCGCGCCCGACAGGCGTGCTGAGCATCGGCCTGCTACTCTGGGCGCTGCCGATGGGTCTGCTCGCCGGCTGGCAGGGCCTGCAGGGTTTCTTCCCGACCTTGGGTCTGTTCTTCACGCAGGCGGCGCTGGTCACCTTTGGCGGCGCATACGCGGTGCTGCCCTATGTGGCCCAGGCCACTGTGCTCCAACATGGCTGGCTCAGCGCCGGCCAGCTGATGGATGGTCTGGCGCTGGGCGAGACGACGCCAGGGCCGCTGATCATCGTGTTGGTCTTCATCGGCTTCGTCGCCGGCTGGCAGGGGCCCGCGGGCCTCGATCCGCTGCCGGCGGCGTTGCTGGCCGCCGGCCTGGTCGGCTACTTCACCTTCCTGCCGTCCTTCGTGCTGATCCTGGTCGGCGCGCCTTATGTGGAACGCAGCCGGCATCTGCCCGGCGTGACCGCGCCGCTGCGCGCGATCTCGGCAGCGGTGGTTGGCGTGATCTTGCAGCTCGGCCTGTTCCTGGCCGCGCACGCGCTCTGGCCGAGCGGCCGCGTCGACGGCTTTGCCTGCGCGCTGGCGCTGGGTTGTGCGATCGCGCTAATCGGCTTGCGGCGCGGCGTCGTCGAGGTGATCGTCGCTGCGGCGGCGATCGGGCTGCTGCGCGCTGCGCTTTGATCAGGCGCGGAAAATCTTCACCGCGCTGCTAACCACGCTGGCCTGGCTGCTCAGCGAGGCGGCGGCGGCCGACAGCTGCTCGACCATCGCCGCGTTCTGCTGCGTCAGCGCGTCGAGCTCGTTGACCGCCTGGTGGACCTGCTCGACGCCCTGCGCCTGCTCCTGCGAGGCGAGGCTGATCTCGCCGACCAAGCTGCCGACCTTGTCGATGGTTTCGCGCGTCACGCCGACGCTGACGCCGGTCGCCTGCACGATGCGCGCACCCTGCTCGACCTGCTCGACCGAGGCTTCGATGAGCTGCTTGATCTCCTTGGACGCCTCGCGGGTGCGGCCGGCCAGCGCACGCACCTCGGAGGCGACCACCGCGAAGCCGCGGCCGGCATCGCCGGCGCGCGCCGCTTCCACGGCAGCGTTCAGCGCCAGCAGATTGGTCTGGAACGAGAGCGCGTCGACTACCTGGGTGATCTCGGCGATGCGCGAGGCCGCCTTGCGGATCTCTTCCATGCGGGCCACCGCGGCGGCCACTTCGTCGGCGCTCTTGGCGGCCAGTTCGCGGGCCTGCTCGGCCAGCTCGCTGGCCTGGCGTGCCGAGTTCGAGTTGTTCTGCACATTGCCGCTGATCTGCTCAAGGCTGGCGGCGGTCTGCTGCAGATTGGCGGCCTGCGACTCGGTGCGGCTGCTCAGATCGCTGGAGCCGGCGGAGATCTCCCGCGACGCGATCTCGATGCCCTCGACCTGGGTGCGCACATCGCCGACCAATGCCTGCAGATTGACCTTCAGCTGGGCCAACGCGCGGGTCAACAGGCCGGCCTCGTCGCAGCGCTCGCTGCTCACGCGCTGGCCGACATCGCCGGCGGCCATGCGGTTGGCGACGCCGATCGTCGCCGTCAGCGGCGCCACCGCCTGCCGGCGCAGCCACCAGGCGGCGAGCAGGGCGAGGCTCAGCGTTGCCGGCAGGGCTGGGCCGGGATCGGCCAGGCCGAGCAGGGCACTGGCCACCGCCAGGCTCAGCGCGACGGCGCTGAGCTTAGTGCCGAGCCGCCATTGGAGGCTCTGGCGCAGCCGGCCGAGCAGCGTTCGCTGCTGCAGCTGGCCCTGGCGCAGCACGCTGACCAGGCGGCCGTCTTTGGCCTCCTGGCGCATCTGCGCATAGAGTTGCTCGGCGGCGCGCACCTGCTCGCGGCTCGGGCAGGTGCGCACCGACACATAGCCGTTGACACGGCCGTCCTCCAGCGTTGGCGTGACGTTCGAGCACCCAGTAGTGGTCGCCGTTCTTGCGGCGGTTCTTTACCAGGCCCGACCAGGGCAGGCCGGACTGCACCGTCTCCCACATGTCGCGGAACGCCTCCTGCGGCATGTCGGGGTGGCGGATAATGTTGTGCGGCTGGCCAATCAGCTCGTCTTTGGCGTAACCGCTGGCCTCGATGAAGGCCGGATTGCAGTAGCTGATGCGGCTCTTCAGGTCGGTGGTGCTCACCAGGGTGCAGTCCTCGCGCAGCAGGTATTCCTGCTGGGTCACGGGGTCGGTTTTGCGCATGGGGATCTCCGGTTCAGGCAATGAGGGATGGGGCCGCGGCGAACAGCCTGGCCCAGGGTGGTTCGGCATGCAGCAGCTCGAAGGCGGCCAGCGGCGTCACCGGCTGCGAGAACAAATAACCCTGACCCTCGTCGCAGCCGAACTCGCGCAGCAGGGCCAGTTGCTCGGGCGTCTCGATGCCCTCGGCGACACAGCGCATGCCGAGCTGGTGGGCCAGTGCGATCACCGCCTGCACTAGCGTGCGGCTGCGGGCGTCGCGGGTCAGCGGCGCGATGAAGCTGCGGTCGAGCTTCAGGCGGTCTACCGGGAAGCGGAACAGATAGGACAGCGAGGAGTAGCCGGTGCCGAAGTCGTCGATCGACAGATGCAGGCCGAGCGCGCGCAGCGCCGGCAAAGCGCCCATCGCGGTGTCGGTGTCGCCGAGCAGGATGGATTCGGTGAGCTCCAGTTCCAGGGCTTTTGCCGGCAGGCGGTGGGCGAGCAGGCGCTGCGTGATCTCGGCGACCAGGCTCTCGCGATGGAATTGCGGAGCGGAAAAATTTACGGCGACCGCGGTCGGACGATCGGTGTCGCGGGCCCAGGCGGCCCAGTCCAGCGCCTGCTCAAGTACACCCTCTCCGAGCGCGGCGATCAGGCCCTCGCGCTCGGCCAGCGGGATGAAGGTCGAGGGCGGCACCGTGCCGCCATCGGCCAGGGTCCAGCGCGCCAGCGCCTCGACGCCGCACAGCGCGCCGCTGCGCAGATCGACCTTGGGCTGCAGCGCGATGCCGATCTGGCGCTGCTCGATCGCCGCGCGCAGCGCCTTCGTCTGCAGGCGCAGATGATCATGGGCGTCGTAATGGCGCACGGCGCCGCCGAGGTGGGCGTCGTGACGCGCCGCCGAGGCCAGCAGCAGCGCTTCAGCGGCCTGGTGCTCGCCGACCCGGGCCAGCGCCACGCCGGCGTCGACATGCACCGTCACGGGCTGGTCGGCGCCCAGTTCGTAGGCGCCGCTGACGTCGTCCTGGAAGCGTTGCGCCAGCGCCTGCACGGCATCCGGCGCGCATCGCGCATCGCTTTGGGCGGTAGCGGGCACCCAGGCGACGGCGAACTCGTCTGCACCGACGCGGCCGACCAGCTGGCGGCCGCCGTAGCTGGCCGCCACCTCGGTGCAGCGCATTGCCACTTGACGCAGCAGCCGGTCGCCGGCCTCCAGGCCGAGGTGCTCGTTGATGTCGGTGAAGCGTTCGATGTCCAGGGTTAGCACCGCCATTTGCTCGCCGCGGCGGCCGAGGCGGTCGGCGGCGGCGATGAAGCCCTCGCGGGTCAGCACGCCCGTGGTTCGGTCGACTTCGCTGCCGCCGACGGTAGGGCACTGCAGCGGGTCCTGGCTAAGTCCGGCGTACTGGCCGAGGTAGTGGCTGGGGTGGCCGTCGGCGCCCAGCAAGGGGCTGATGCTTAATAGTTCGCGGAACACGCGGCCGTCCTTGCGCCGGTTCCAAATCTCGCCCTGCCAGTGCATCGTCTCGCGCAGTTGCTTCCACATCGCGGCGTAGAACTCGTCGCCTTGCAGGGTGGAGCGCAGCAGCGCCGGCCGCTGGCCGAGCAACTCGCCGCCGCCGAAACCCGTGCTGCGCTCCATTGCCGGGTTGACCGCACAGATGCATCCCTTGATGTCGGTGATCAGCATCGGCAGCGCGCTGCGCTCGAATACCTGCCGAAGCAGTGCTTGGCAAAGCGGCGCCGACGGGCGCTTGTTCATAACGCTGGTGGATCCCATGATTCAGGCTCACTTTTCGGTCGAAGCAATGTAAAAACCGGGCGTTCGCGGTGCTGTAGGGAGTTCTGGACCAAGGCCGTCCGGAACTTGCGTCGCGCAGGGAGTTGCCGCGCGCCGGGCCTGGCGCAGACATGGCAGAAGCACAAGGCTTATGGCGTCGAGTTCCCCGCTGCCCAGGCGCCTGGCCTGGATGCCGACCTGGGTCATGCTGATCGTGGTCGCGCTGCTCTACGGCGCCGCCGCGTGGCCGCTGGGCGGCGATCTGCGCCGCGTCGCCGAGCTGAGGGTCGAGCAAGACGTCAGTCTGCTCGAGCAGCGCGTCAAGTTGGGCATCAGCCGGCGCATCGCCGAGCTGCGCCAGCTGGCGCGCGGTTTGCGCTATGCGCAGTTGGACAACTTGCCGGCACTGCGCGTCGAACTGGAGGACCTGAAGGCGCAGTCCGATGCCTTTGCCTGGATGGCGCTGACCGACACCGAGGGCCGCGTGCTGGCGGCGAGCAACGGCTGGCTGGAGGGGGAGTCGCTGCGCGGCAGGCCGGTCTATGAGCGGGGGCGCGAGGTGCTTTGGTTCGGCGAGTTCCACCCGGCCAAACTGCTGCGCCCGTTTCTGGCCGGTAGCGAACAGGCCGAGGTCTGGGTGGCCGATGTGGCGGCGCCGGTGGTTGATGCCGAGGGCCGCTTGCGCGGTGTACTGGTCGCGCACATCAATGCCGGCTGGCTGCGCCAGCTCTGCGACGACACCCTGGGCGTGCAGCGTCAGTCGCGACTCGGTTTGCGCTGGTCGCTGCAACAGTCGGACGGCTGGTCGCCCGGCGGCGAGACCTTGCCTGGCCTTGCCGCGCCGGCCGCGTCGGCGCCAGGTTCGCAGTTGCTCAGCGATGCGCAGGGGCAGCGCTGGTTGGTCGCGCAGCGCCCGCTGCTGGTTGGGGTACAGGGCGAGCAGCCCTGGCGGGCGATCGTCGCGCAGGACATGGCGGTGGCGCTGGGGCCGCTGAATCGCCTCTACCTTTGGCTGGGCGGTCTGGCCCTGCTCACACTTCTGCTCGGCGGCTGGCTGGCGCAATGGTTGATGCGCGTCGCCGCGCGACCCTATGCCGGGTTGCTTGCTGCGGCGCAGCAGCGCCTGCAGGCGGCCGGCGGGGCCCAGCCCGACGCCGAGCTGCTGAGTCGGCTCGGCGACGAGCTGGTCGCGGCGCTGCCGCTGCAGGATCCGCGAGCCGACGCCCTGCTGCGCAGGCTGGCGAGCAATGCGCAGCAGTTGCAGCGCACGCTGGATCACTTGCCGATGGGCGTCGCGCTGTGCGACAGCGCGCAGCGCGTGGTGCATGCCAACCGGGGCTTCGCCGCGCTGCTTGGCCGCAACGCCGATGAGCTGCAGGGCCAGGCGGTGATGGAACTGCTGCTGCCCGCGCCGGCCGATGCGGCGCGCCGTGCCGAGCTGACGGTGCTGGGCGAGCCGCCCGTGCCGCGGGGGGCGGCGATTGAGCTGTACACCATCGAGGGCGGGCGCCGCTCGGTGGCCTGGAAGCGCGTGCCGCTGTTCGACCGCGAGCAGCGCCTGGACAGCGTACTGATGCTGTTGCAGGACCAGAGCGGCGAGGTCAGCGAGCGGCGCCGCGCCGACGCGCTGCAGCGGCGTTTCCTGGTGCTCGTCAACAGCGCGCTCAGCGACGCCTTCGTGATGCTCGGCGCCGACGGCAAGGTGATCGACTGGAGCCAGGGCGCGGTGCACCTGACTGGCTGGGCCAGCGAGGTGGTGGCCGGCCGCGAGCTGGCCCAGTTGCTGATCGAGCCGGCGCAGGCCGGGATCCTGATCGAGCGCGCCCGCACCGACGGCCAGGTGCCGCTGGCGACGCGCCTGCGCCGGGCCGACGGCAGCGACTTCGTGGCCCGCGGCCGCCTCTACCAGCTGCCCGACGGCGACGGCAGCCTGGCGCTGATCTTCCGCGATGCCACCAAGGACGAGGAGGCGACGCAGCGCGTGCAGGAGAGCGAGGCGCGGTTGGCGGCGGTGATCGGCGGCGCCAGCGACGCCATCATCAGCACCGACGCCGAAGGCCATGTGCTGCTGTTCAACCCGGCGGCCGAGCGCATCTTCGGCGTGCCCCAGGCCGAGATGCTCGGCCAGACCCTGGACCGGCTGCTGCCGCCCGGCGAGCGCGGCGGCCACCCGGGGCGCATGGCGAGCTTCGCGCGCTCCGAGGTGACGCGCCGGCCGATGGGCGTGGGCAAGGTCAGCGGCCTGCGCAGCGACGGCCAGGTGCTGGTGCTGGAGGCGGCGATTTCGGCGGCGCGCGTCGGCGGCCGCACCGTGCTCACCGCGATCCTGCGCGACGTCAGCGAGCGCGACCGCGCCGAGCAGCGCCTGGTCGAGTACCAGGTGCAGCTGACAGACCTCACGCAGCGCCTGCTGGCGCAGGAGAAGGAGACCACGCGCAAGCTGGCGCAGTCGCTGCACGACGACCTTGGCCAGACCCTGGCGGCGATGCGCCTGATGCTCGACGCCGGCCTGGTGGCGGCCGAGGTGCCGGCATGGGTGCGACGCCTAGACGATGTGCTGGGCACCGCCAATCGTCAGGTCCGCGAGGTGCTGACCGAGTTGCGACCACCCCTGCTCGACGACCAGGGTCTGCGCGCCGCGCTGGACAACGAGCTGCAGCAGCAGCAGGCGCGCCACGAGAGCATGCGCCTGCGCCTGGACTGGCGGGCCGATGCGGAGCAGCGCTGGTCGGCCGATGTGGAGTACGCGGCCTTCATGGTGGCCCGCGAGGCCTTGGGCAACGCGCTGCGCCATGCGCGCGCGCAGACCATTCGCGTTCGTGTCGAGGGCCGTGACGGGGCGCTGGCGCTGCGAGTCATCGACGATGGCGTCGGCGATTCGCGTCTGGCCGAGCGCCTGCGGCCCGGTCATCTCGGCCTGGTCGGCATGCGCGAGCGGGCGCTGGCGATCGGTGCCCGACTCGACTTCGACTCCGGTCCCTCGCAGGGCACCACCGTGCATCTCACCTGGGGAAGCAGCAACGATGAGCCGGCTCTACCTTATCGATGACCACATGCTGGTGCGCGAAGGCCTGCGCGCGCTGCTCGAAGGGGCCGGCCACGAGGTGGTGGGGGAGAGCGACGACCCGACCACGGCGCTGGCCGATATCGCCCGCCTGCAGCCCGGCGTGGTGCTGCTGGACCTGCATCTGGGCACACGCACAGGCTTGGAGCTGCTGGCCGAGTTTCAGCGCCGCAAGCTGGAGCTGCGCGTAGTCGTGCTGACTATGTCCAGCCAGCCGCTGCACGTGGCCGAGGCGCTGCGCCTGGGGGCACTCGGCTATGTGCTGAAGGGCTCGCCGGGCAAGCAGCTGCTCGAAGCGGTGGCGGCGGCGGCGCAGGGCCGGCGCCTGCTCGGCGAGAACGAGGCCGAGCTGGCGATCAAGGGCCTGACGGCGGCGCAGGCCGGCGGCGAGGAGCAGCTGTCGCCGCGCGAGCGACAGATCCTGGTGATGGTGGCCAAGGGCCGCTCAAGCAGCGCGATCGGCGCCGAGCTGCATCTGTCGCCGAAGACCGTCGACACCTATCGCAGCAGGCTGATGGCCAAGCTGCAGCTGAACGACGTGCCGGCGCTGGTGCGCTGGGCGATCCGTGAGGGCCTGATTTCCGCCGACGATCCTTAAGCTCCCACAGCGCGGGTCAAGAATCCCTGACAGCGCCGTCCCAGGCGGCTCGGCACGATGAGGCCCATGACAACAGGGAGCCTCACACCATGCCGCTGCAAGTCGCCGCCCGTGCGCTTTGAACCGCGCAACCGCTGTTCGCCATCTTCGCGCCGCGGTCTCCTGACAGCCGGCGTCAAGAACTCCCCACAGCGCCGGCCGAGGGCGGGCGCGAGCATGGCGGTCTGAGCCTACGCGTCGCCATGCCCCAGCGCCCCCTGCCCCCCGCCCCCCATCCCGTCCGCCTGCTGCTCGTTGGTGCCGATGGCAGGGCGCGCGCCACGCTGCGCATGACCTGCGCCGCCGAGCTGCCGCGCGCGGAGATCGAAGAGGTGCAGGCCTTCGCCGACGCGGTGATGCGCCTGGCCCGCGGCGGCATCGATCTGGTGCTGCTGGATCTGGCGCATCTGAAGACCCTGAGTGCTGCGGCACCGCTGGTGCTGCGCGGCGTGGCGCCCGAATGCCGGGTGCTCGGTGTTGGTGGCGCCACCAGCCCGCAAGTGGTGGGCGAGTGGGTAGCGGCCGAGCACCTCGGCGAATGGCTGCAGCGCGCCGACCGGCTCAGCCGGCGCTGAAGAGCTCGGCGGCGACGCTCCAGCGCTGCACCGTCTCGTCGCGTGCATCGACCGACTCCAGATGCACGCCGAAGCCCCAGAGCCTGGCGACGTGCTTGAGCACTTCCTGGGCGCTCTTGCCTTCCAAGGGCCGGCCCTGGTGTTGCACATGGCGTAGCAGCAGGCTGCGATCGCCGCGCAGGTTGACGTTCCAGACCTGGATGTTGGGTTCGCGGCTGCCGAGGTCGTAGTTCGCCGCCAGCGCGCTGCGCACATGGCGGTAGCCGTCCTCGTCGTGGATCGCCGAGATCAGGTAGTCCTTCTCGGTCTCGTCGTCGACGATGGCGAACAGGCGCAGGTCGCGCATCACCTTCGGGCTGAGGTACTGGCCGACGAAGCTCTCATCCTTGAAGTTGCGCATCGCGTGGTGCAGCGCCGGCAGCCAGGGCGAGCCGGCGAGGTCGGGGAACCAGCGCCTGTCCTCCTCGGTCGGCGACTCGCAGATGCGCTTCATGTCGGTGTACATCGCGAAGCCCAGCGCATAGGGGTTGAGCGCCTGCATCGGCCGCTGCGCGATGACATTGGTGTGCGAGCTCAGCCACTCGATCATCATGCCGTCGGCGAGGTAGCCGGCGTCGTACATCTGGTTGAGCAGGCGGTGGTGCCAGAACGTCGCCCAGCCCTCGTTCATGACCTGGGTCTGGCGCTGCGGGTAGAAGTACTGCGCGATCTTGCGCACGATGCGCACGACCTCTCGCTGCCAGGGTTCGAGCAGCGGCGCGTGCTTCTCGATGAAGTACAGCAGGTTCTCCTGCGGCTCGGCTGGGAAGCGCCGTGCGGCCTGCTCCTGCTCTTCCTCGGCGCGCCGTGGCAGCGTGCGCCAGAGGTCGTTGAGCTGGCGCTGCAGATAGGCCTCGCGCTCCTCCTGGCGTGCGCGCTCCTTCTCGACACTGAGCCTGGCCGGCCGGCGGTAGCGGTCGACGCCGTGGTTCATCAGCGCGTGGCAGCTGTCGAGCACGCTCTCGACCGCCTCCAGGCCATGGGCCTGCTCGCACTTGGCGATGTACTGCTTGGCATAGACCAGGTAGTCGATGATCGACGACGCATCGGTCCACATGCGGAACAGGTAATTGCCCTTGAAGAAGCTGTTGTGGCCGTAGGCCGCGTGGGCGATCACCAGGGCCTGCATCGCCAGCGTGTTCTCCTCCATCAGGTAGGCGATGCAGGGGTCGGAGTTGATGACGATCTCGTAGGCCAGGCCCATCTGGCCGCGCTTGTAATTGCGCTCGGTGGCGATGAACTCCTTGCCGTAGCTCCAGTGCCGGTAGTTGACCGGCATGCCGACCGACGCGTATGCGTCCATCATCTGCTCGGCGCTGATGATCTCCAGCTGGTTCGCATAGGTGTCCAGGCCGTAGCGCTCGGCGGTGGCGCGGATCACCTCGTGGTACTGCTCGATCAGTTCGAAGGTCCAGTCGCTGGGGCTGGGCAGCGGCTGGCTGGGGCGCTGCAGCAGCGGCTTCATCTCCTGCAGCGGCTTGGGCGCACGCCGGCCTCCCCACTCGTGGGCGTTCGGTCCCACGGTGATGAAGCGACGGTTTTCGGGGCTGCTCATGCTGTCCGGCGTCGTCATGCGGCGAGCCGCCCTTCCTTCTTGAAGAGTTCGCGGAACACCGGGTAGATCTGGTTCACCGCGGTGGCCTTCTTCATCGCGAAGTGCGGCACTTCACCGGCCAGCGACGCGTATTCGTCCCAGAGGTTCTGCTCCGGCTCGGCGACCTGCACATAGGCGAAGTAGCGGCAGACCGGCAGGATCTTGTCGGTGAGCAGCTCGCGGCAGCGGCTGCTGTCGTGATGCCAGTTGTCGCCGTCGCTGGCCTGCGCGCCGTAGATGTTCCACTGGCTGCTCGGGTAGCGCGCCTTCTGGATCTCGTCCATCAGCACCAGCGCCGAGCTGACCACGGTGCCGCCGGTCTCGGTGGCGTGGAAGAAGTTCTGCTCGTCGACCTCGGCGGCCTGCGTGTGATGGCGGATGAAGACCAGCTCGACCTTCTCGTAGTGCTTGGTCAGGAACAGGTAGAGCAGGATGAAGAAGCGCTTGGCGAGGTCCTTGCGCGCTTCGTCCATGCTGCCGCTGACATCCATCAGGCAGAACATCACCGCGTTCGTGCTCGGCACCGGCACGCGCACGCGGTTGCGAAAACGCAGGTCGATCGGATCCAGGTAGGGAATGGCCTTGAGGCGTCGCCTCAGCTCGGCGATCTCCTCGAGCAACTGCAGGCGCCTCGACTCGCTGGCGTCCTTCAGCTCGTCTTCCAGCTCCTGCAGCGTGCGCCGCTTGCCCAGACCGAGCGCGATGCGCCTGGACAGCGCGCCGCGCATGCTGCGCACGACGTGCAGATTGGTCGGCGAGCCGTCGCTGACGAAGCCGGCGCGGTGCGTCTTCCACTCAGACTGCTCGGTCAGCTCGGTGCGCACCAGATGCGGCAGCGCCAGGTCCTCGAAGAAGACCTCCATGAACTCCTCGCGGCTGAGGTGAAACACGAAGTCGTCGTCGCCCTCGCCGCTGTCGCTGGCCTGCGAACCGCCGCCACCGCCCCCGCCCTGCTCCGGCTTGGGGCTGCGGTCGCCCTTGACGTACTCCCTGTTGCCCGGCCGCACGACCTCGCGCACGCCGCCATCGCCATGGTGAAAGCTGGGCTCGGACAGGTCCTTTTTCGGAATGCGGATGTCCTCGCCCTTCTCGATGTCCTTGATCGAGCGCCCGTCGATGGCGCGGCGCACCGCCTCCTTGACCTGGTCCTTGACCCGGCGCAGGAAGCGCTCGCGGTTGCCGATGCTCTTGTTCTTGCCCGAGAGCCTGCGATCGATGATCGACTGGAGCAAGGCGTTCTCCTCAGGAAGACTTGCGCACTCTCAGGTACCACTCACAAAGCAGGCGCACCTGCTTGGCCGTGTAGCCCTTGTCGACCATGCGCTGCACGAAGTTCTCGTGCTTCTTCGCGTCCTCGGCGCTGGCCTTGGCGTTGAAGCTGATCACCGGCAGCAGGTCCTCGGTGTTGGAGAACATCTTCTTCTCGATCACCGCACGCAGCTTCTCGTAGCTGGTCCAGGCCGGGTTCTTGCCGCCGTTGTTGGCGCGCGCGCGCAGCACGAAGTTGACGATCTCGTTGCGGAAGTCCTTCGGGTTTGCGATGCCCGCCGGCTTTTCCATCTTCTCCAGCTCGGCGTTCAGGCTGCTGCGGTCGAAGACCTCGCCGGTGTCGGAGTCGCGGTACTCGCTGTCCTGGATCCAGTAGTCCGCATAGGTCACGTAGCGGTCGAACAGGTTCTGGCCGTACTCGCTATAGCTCTCCAGGTAGGCGGTCTGGATCTCCTTGCCGATGAACTCCGCGTAGCGCTGGCTCAGGTGCTCCTTGATGAAGCCGATGTACTTCTCCTCGAGCTCCTTGGGGAACTGCTCGCGCTCGATCTGCTGCTCCAGCACGTACATCAGGTGCACCGGATTCGCGGCGACCTCCTGCGAATCGAAGTTGAAGACCTTGGACAGGATCTTGTAGGCGAAGCGCGTGCTGATGCCGCTCATGCCTTCGTCGACACCGCCGTAGTCGCGGTACTCCTGGATCGACTTGGCCTTGGGGTCGGTGTCCTTCAGGTTGTCGCCGTCGTAGATCTGCATCTTGCTGAAGAGGGAGCTGTTCTCCGGCTCCTTCAGCCGCGTCAGCACGGCGAACTGCGCCATCATCTTCAGCGTGCCGGGCGCGCAGGGCGCCTCGGCGAGCGACGAGTTGCGGATCAGCTTCTCGTAGATCTTGATCTCTTCGGTGACGCGCAGGCAGTAGGGCACCTTGACGATGTAGATGCGGTCGAGGAATGCCTCGTTGTTCTTGTTGTTGCGGAAGCTCTTCCACTCGCTCTCGTTGCTGTGCGCGAGGATGATGCCGTCGAAGGGAATCGCGCCGAAGCCCTCGGTGCCCTTGAAATTGCCTTCCTGCGTGGCAGTGAGCAGCGGGTGCAGCACCTTGATCGGCGCCTTGAACATCTCGACGAACTCGAGCAGGCCCTGGTTCGCCAGGCAGAGGCCGCCGGAGTAGCTGTAGGCGTCGGGGTCGTCCTGCGCAAAGGTCTCCAGCTTGCGGATGTCGACCTTGCCGACCAGCGACGAGATGTCCTGGTTGTTCTCGTCGCCCGGCTCGGTCTTGGCGACGCCGACCTGCTTGAGCACCGAGGGGTAGCGCTTGACCACCTTGAACTGGCGGATGTCGCCGCCGAACTCCTCCAGGCGCTTGACCGCCCAGGGACTCATGATGCGGTTCAGGTAGCGCTGCGGGATGCCGTATTCCTTCTCCAGGATCGGCCCGTCCTCGACCGGATCGAACAGGCCCAGCGGGCTCTCGTTCACCGGTGAGTCCTTGATGGCGTAGAACGGCACCTGCTCGACGAGTTGCTTGAGGCGCTCGGCGATCGAGCTCTTGCCGCCGCCGACCGGGCCGAGCAGGTAGAGGATCTGCTTCTTCTCCTCGAGGCCCTGCGCCGCATGGCGGAAGTAGGCGACGACCTGCTCGATCGCGTCCTCCAGGCCGTAGAACTCGGCGAACGCGGGGTAGATCTTCAGGAGCTTGTTCTGAAAGATGCGCGACAGGCGCGGGTCGTTGCGCGTGTCGATCATCTGCGGTTCGCCGATCGCCTTGAGCATGCGCTCGGCGGCGCTGGCGTAGGCAAGCGGGTTGCGCTTGCATTCGGCGAGGTAGTCCTCGAGCGTGAGCTCCTCGACCTTGGTGCGCTCGTAACGCGCCGCGAAGTGACTGATCACATCCATGCCGACACCTCCTGGTTGCGAGGCGCTCGGCGCTGGAGTCAAAGAACGCGCCGGGCGCTCCGTTCAATTCCGTCTCTGCTGTGGGCCATGATGCCCCAAAGCCGGCCGCGCGTGCGCGGCATGCTGGCAACGGCTGACTGGCGCGTGCGGTTGTCCGTCACGACCCTATGCGCCGGTCTTGTTGCTGCGCAGCAGCCTCAGCGTCCAGACCAGCAGCGCCACGCAGATCACCGTCGAGCTGGCGAACACCGGATCGGACAGGCTGTTCAGGCCATGGCTGACGACGCGGGCCGCGTGGCCGAGCAGGACCAGCGTGAAGATCAGGGTGTTGGTGATCAGGTAGGCGCGCATGGCGGTGACGGGTTGGGCGAAGCCGCCATCGTCGCCGAAACCTGTTCAGCCCAGGGCGCGACGCAGATGGCGGTTCGGGTAGTCGCGGCCACTGAACGAGTACACGGCCGGCCCTTCATCCTGGTAGCCGCAGGCCGCGTAGAAGGCCAGCGCGCGATCGTTGCCGCTCCAGCAGTCGAGCAACAGCGAGCGGGCACCTGCGGCCAGCGCCGCCGCCTCGGCCGCGCGCAGCAGACGCCGTCCCAGGCCCTGGCGCTGGAAGCGCGGGTGCAGGTACAGGCGCACCAGCTCGGCCTGTTCGCCGGCAAGGCGCAGGCTGGCGAAGCCCAGCGCATGCGGCTCGCCGCGGACCTCCTGCTCGACCAGCAGGCAGCGCCACTGGGGATCCCGCAAGGTCTCGCCAAGGGCCCGCACGTCGCCCGTCTGCAAGGCCTCGGCCGTCAAGTCGGCGCGCAGGCCCTCGAAGCAATAGGTGTCGAGGAAGACCAGCAGGCAGAGCCCGGCCAGGGCCTGGGCGTCATCGGCCTGCGCCGGACGCAGGATCAAGCGCCGGTCTCGCCGCGCAGACGATCGATGACGCCCTGCAACGCATCCAGCGAGCCGAAGGCGATCGCCAGTTCGCCGCTCTGCGACTTCTTCGTCTGCTTGAGCACGCGGATCTCGACGCTGGCGGCGAGCAGGTCCGAGAGCTCCTCCTCCAGGCGCAGCAGGTCGCGCGACTTCTCGTGCTTGAGCCGCAGCAGTGGCTGCTGACGACCCTGGCGGGCGACCAGCTTCTCGGTCTCGCGAACGCTGAGCTTCTTCGCCGCGACCTCGTGGGCGGTGCTGATCTGCTGCGCGCCTTCGAGCGCCAGCAGCGCGCGCGCATGGCCCATGTCCAGGTCGCCGGCCATCAGCAGCTGCTGCACCGGGGCCGCCAGCTGCAGCAGGCGCAGCAGATTGCTGGCGGCCGAGCGTGAGCGCCCGACCGCCTGTGCCGCCTGCTCGTGGGTCAGGCCGAACTCGTCGACCAGGCGCTTCAGGCCCTGGGCCTCTTCCAGCGGATTGAGGTCCTCGCGCTGGATGTTCTCGATCAGCGCCATCACGGCGGCCGACTCGTCGGGCACTTCCTTGACCAGCACCGGGACCTCGCTCAGGCCAGCGAGTTGGCTGGCGCGGAAGCGGCGTTCGCCGGCGATGATCTCGTAGCGATCCTTGCCCGCCAGAGGCCTGACCAGGATCGGCTGCATCACGCCCTGCGAGCGGATGCTCTCCGCCAGCTCGTACAGCGAGCCCTCGTCCATGCGAGTGCGCGGCTGGTACTTGCCGGCCTGCAGCTGCGAGATCCTCAGCACCGTGGGCGGGCTGCCGGCCGGCGGTTCGGAGACTTTGGGGCCGAGCAGGGCGTCGAGACCCAGACCCAGACCCTTGGGGCGTTTGGTGACCATGGGGCGGGATTGTCTCAGCCGCCCCGGGCGTGGCGCCGGGCCGCCGGTTGCAGGATCTCGCGGTCGATATAGCTGCGCAGACGCACCCGCTTCGGGTCCATGCGCTCCGGTGCATCGGCGAGCAGCTGGTGCACGGCAGCCGCGCTCAGCCACAGCCCGCGACCGCCGAGGCCGAGTTCCCTGGCCTCGCGCCACTGGCCGCTGAAGCGGGCCTTCAGCGCGTCGGCGGGGTCGCGCGTCAGGCCGAGCAGTCGACGCACTCCCGCTTCGTCGAGCCAGACGGTGCGGCCGTCGTCGTGCACGCTCAAGGGCACGCCGGCGAAGCTGTGGTGACGGCCCTCGCGAGCGCCCCACACGGCGGCGCGGAAGCGGCTGGCGAGCCGGTCCAGCGTGCGGCCGATCCAGCCCCTGCCAACGACGATGCCGATCAGCATCGCGCCGGCCCCGGCCAGTGCGCCGGTGGCGCTGCGTGTGATGCCGTACATCAGTCCGGCCAGCAGGGCGATCGCCAGCAGGTAGCAGCCGCCGCGGAACAGCAGGCGCTTGCCGGGGCTGTGCAGCCAGAGCGGGTCGTCGCTCACGCGGGCTCCAGCAGGCTGCGCAAGTAGGCGCGGCCCTGTGGCCACAGGCCGAGTCCGCTGTCGGCGTTGACATGGCCGCGCGTGCCCAGCGAGACATGCGTCGCGCCCCAGGCCAGCGCGTACGAGGCGGCCCGGCCCTCGGGGTCATAGGGATCGTCGGTCGACGACAGCAGCAGCGCCGGGAACGGCAGGCGCTGCAACACCGGTGTGCGCCAGCTCGGCAGCACCGGCGGCCAGTCGGGACGGTCGGTGGCGGGGGGCGCCACCAGCAGGGCTCCAGTCACCTTGGCCGCGTGCTGCGAATGCGCGGCCCAGGCGGCGACGAGGTGACAGCCGAGGCTGTGCGCGGCCAGCAGTAGCCTGGGCGCGGCGTGCTCGGCGACCGCGACCTCGAGCTGCGCCATCCAGTCGCCGCGCCGCGGTGTCAGCCAGTCATGCTGCTGCACGCGCTGGTCGCCGTAGTAGGACTCCCACAGCGTCTGCCAATGACCGTCGCCGCTGTCCTGCCAGCCGGGCAGCAGCAACACCGGGATGTCATCGGAGGCTGGAGAATTGCGCACCCCTGGATGAGGAAGCACTGCCATGTCGTTCCGCGTTTTCGTTGATGGCCATGAAGGCACCACCGGCCTTCGTATCCATGAGTATCTGGCCGCCCGCGCCGACATCGAGTTGCTCGTCATCGAATCCGACAAGCGCAAGGACCTGGCCGAACGCAAGCGCCTGCTCAACGCCGCCGACGTCGCCTTCCTCTGCCTGCCCGATGCCGCCGCCAAGGAGGCCGTGGCCTTGATTGACAACCCGCGCACCTGCGTGATCGATGCCAGCACCGCGCACCGCACCCAGGCCGGCTGGGCCTTCGGCTTGCCCGAGCTGCATGCCGGCCAGCGCGAGGCGATTCGCGGCAGCAAGCGCATCGCCAACCCGGGTTGCCATGCCTCGGCCTTCATCCTGGCGCTGCGCCCGCTGGTCGACGCCGGCCTGGTGCCCACGGACGCGCGCATCAGCTGCAACTCGATCACCGGTTACTCGGGCGGCGGCAAGTCCATGATTGCGCAGTACGAGGCGGGCGGCGACGCCAAGCTGCAATCGCCGCGCCCCTACGCGCTGAGCTTGGCCCACAAGCACCAGCCGGAGATGGCGGCGCACACCGGCCTCACGAGCCCGCCGCTGTTCCAGCCCATCGTCGGGCCGTTCTACAAGGGCCTGGCGGTGAGCATCCCGCTGCACCTCGCCGACCTCAAGCCGGGCACCACGCCGGAGCTGCTGCACGCCGCCTTGTCAGCCCGCTACAGCGGCGAGCCCTTCATCCGCGTGCTGCCACTGCGCGACGAGGCGACCGTGAACGACGGCTTCTACGACGTGCAGGCCTGCAACGACACGAACCGCGTCGACATCCTGGTGCTGGGCAACGAGCGCCATGCGATGGTGATGGCGCGCCTGGACAACCTCGGCAAGGGTGCCAGCGGCGCCGCCGTGCAGAGCATGAACGTCCACCTCGGCGTGAATGAAGGGCTGGGTCTCTGACCCGACCCTAGCTATCGCCGAGAAGAGACGCTCAGGTCCAAGCCGCCCGGTAGTCGGCCGCGTACTGCGCGAAGCGGCGTGGCGCCCGGCCGGTGATGCGCTGCACCGCGTCCGTGATGCGCTCGGCATACCCGGCCTTGAAGAAGCCCAGGATGCTGATCAGGAACTCCGCGTAATCGGCCGGTAGGCCGGCGGCGAGCAGGCCGTCGCGCATCGCTTCGGGGGCGATGTCGGTGTAGCCGATGCGCCTGCCGCTGGCCTCGCTCAGTAGCGCGGCGGCCTGGTGGTGATCCAGGGCCTCGGGTCCGGTGAGGTCGAAGTCCTGGCCGTCGAAGCGATCGCTGAGCAGCAGCTCGGCGGCCACGGCGGCGATGTCGCGGGCGTCGATGAAGCTGCCCTTGGCATCGCCGGTGGGCAGCAGGATCTGGCCCTGAGTCTGGATGCCGTGCAGCCAGAAGCTGTTGAAGTTCTGCATGAACCAGTTGGGCCGGATGATGTTGATGGCCAGGCCCGAGGCTTGCAGATGGCGCTCGGCCCGGCGCAGCGGCGCCGCCTCGTCGGCATTGGCGCCCATCGCCGACATCAGGACCAGCTTCTTGACGCCCTGCGCGCGGGCCGCGTCGATCAACGGGTTCAGCAGCTGGTCCTGGCGGGTATGGCCGGGGGGTGCCAGCAGGAACGCGCTGTCCACGCCGGCGAGGGCGGCGTCTCGGCCTGCGCCGCTCAGCAGGTCCAGCGCCACTTGATCGGGTGCGGTGGCGGCGCGGCTGGTGGCTCGGCGCACCGAGTGGCCGCCAGCCGTCAGCAGGCGGGAGAGTTCGGAACCGACGGTGCCACTGGCGCCGACGACGAGGATGCTGGCCATGGAGATGCTCCGGAATGCGTTGCGATGGCGGGATTGTTTGGCGGGCGACCTGTACTGAGAATGGTCTGAAGTTCACAATACATGTCTGCAAGTTCCGTTGACTGAACCATGAAACCTGAAGCCATCGATCTGCTGACCGATCTGTTGCAGCAAGCCGGCGTCCGGCGCCGCCTGCTGGGTCAGCGTCAGCTGGGCGCCGGTGTGGCGCTGCGCTTCCCTTGCGACAAGAGCATCGGCCTGCATGTGGTGACACAGGGCCAGCTGCATGTGCACGCGCCGGGCCTGGCGGCGCCGCTGGCGCTGCGCGCCGGCGATCTGGCGGTGATGGCGCGAGGCTGCGAGCACTGGCTGAGCATTGAGCCCAGCCTGCAGGGACTGGCGGTGCAGACCATTGCGGCCGACGATGGCGTCGAGACGGTGGAGCCCGGCGCCGCCGCGGTGATCGGCGGCGCCTACCAGCTGTGGAACGCGCCGCTGCATCCCTTTTTCCGCGAGATGCCGGCCTGGTTCGTGCTGCGCGCCGACGAGCTGCCCAAGCTCGGGCCGCTGAGCCTGACCGTGGGCCTGCTGGTCGACGAGTTGCGCCAGCGCCAGCTGGGCGGCGACACGGTGCTCAACGGCCTGATGGATGTCGTCTTCACCTATTTGCTGCGCGAGATGCTGGCCCGGCATGGCGGCGCCGGCCATGGCTGGGCGCAGGCGCTGCACGACCCGCCGGTGCGCCGCGCGTTGGCGCTGATGCAGGCCGACCCGGCCCAGCCCTGGACGCTGGAGCGCCTGGCGCAGGAGGCTGGTCTGTCGCGCACGGCGTTGGCCGAGCGGTTCCGCGAATCCATGGGCGACACGCCGCTGGCCCATTTGCGCACCCTGCGCCTGCAGGCCGCGATGCGCCTGCTGGGCGCCGGCGATCAGACCTTGGAGCAGGTGGCCCAGGCGGTGGGCTACCAGGATGCGTTCAGCTTCTCCAAGGCCTTCAAGCGCGAGCTGGGCCTGTCGCCGCGGGAGTACCGCCGCCGCGACGCGGCCGATCGGCTCGCCGCCGGGCGGCTTTGATCGCTCAGCCGGGGTCCAGGCCCTTGTAGGATCGCAGCGCGTCGACCCGGCCGTCGCTGCCGATGTCGAAGACGTCGACAACACGCAGGCGGACGCTGCCATCCACCGTGATCAGCGCTTCGGCCGCGACGCTGTGCGCCGTGGCGTGCAGGCGCTCGATGGCGATGGCGATCGACGCCGCGTTGTCGAAGTTCGTCTGCGTCTCGGCCAGGAACGCGGCGCGGCCGCGGCGCTCGAGATTCCAGTCGCGCAGCAGCACGTCGTCACTGATCAACGTCGCGATCGTCCCCAGGTCCTTGTCGGCATAGGCCTGCAGGAACCGGCGCGCCAGGTCCGCGTTTGCCTCAGGCGACGCCATGCCGCTTGAACCAGGCCAGGCAGCGTTGCCAGCCGTCCTTCGCCGCCGCCTCGCGGTAGTTGGGCCGGTAGTCGGCGTGGAACGCGTGCGGGGCGTCGCGGTAGAGCACGAAGTCCGAGTTCGTGGCGTTCGCGTTCTTCGACGCTTTCAGCCGTGTCTGCATCTGCGCGACCGTGGCGTTCGGAATGCCGGCATCCTCGCCGCCGTAGAGGCCCAGGACCGGTGCCTTCAGCTCGTCCACCAGATCCACCGGATGCCTGGGGGTCAGCGCCGAGCTGTTGCCGACGAGGCGGCCGTACCAGGCGACGCCTGCCTTCACGCGACGCTGGTGGGCGCTGTACAGCCAGGTGATGCGGCCGCCGTAGCAGAAGCCGGTGACGGCGACGCGGCCGAGGTCGCCGCCCTGCGTCTCGGCCCAGTCCAGGCAGGCATCCAGGTCCCGCAGCACCTGGGCGTCGGGCACCTTGCTGATGACCTCGCGGATCAGGGTCTGCGTGTCGGGCTGCCGCTTGGCGTCGCCCTGGCGGACGAAGAGCTCGGGCGCGATGCACAGATAGCCGGCCCGGGCGAAGCGCCGGGCCACATCGGCGATGTGGGCATGGACGCCGAAGATCTCGCTGACCAGCAGCACCACCGGCCGGCGGCCGCCTTTTCCGGCCGGCGCGGCGCGGTAGGCAGGCATCGCGAAGCCGTCGACGTCAACGCTCACGTCGCCGGCCAGCAGGCCGTCGTCGGGGGTGCTGATCAAGGTCTGGGCTTCGACGGGCAGCGCGGCGGCGGCGAAACTGCCTGCCATCAGCGCGCGTCTTCCTTCATTCAACATCGGCGGTCTCGCTGCGGTAGTGGTAGCGGTAGGCGAACTGAAAACCCAGTCGTTCGTAGAGCTGGATGGCGCCGACGTTGTCGTCGCTGACCTGCAGGTAGGCATGCAGCGCACCCTGATCTCGGGCCAGCGCGAGCAGGCCGCGACACAGGCGCTCGGCATGACCTTGGCGGCGCTGAGCCACCGGCGTGAAGACGTCGTAAAGCCCGACCAGCCCGTCGTCGACCGCGATCTGACCGCAAGCCAGCAGTTGGCTGCCGCGCACCAGGCGGAAGCCCTGATAGGGCACTCGGCTTTCGCGCAGGCGCTCGGCGTGGGCTTCGATCTGATCGGCCGGACTGCCGCGCAGCTGGCCGACCAGCGACGCGTAGTCCTCATGGCTGAGCCGCTGCAGCGCCAGGCCGGCGGGCAGCGCCGGGTTCTGCAGCGCGTCGAGATGCACCAGCGCCAGTACCCGCGTCTCGTCGAAGCGATGCCAGCGCATGGCGGCGAGGCGGGCGTCGAGATCGCCGGGCTGCGTGAACGGCGTGATGCGCACGATCAGCGGCAGTCCGGCGCTGGCAAACGCGGCGCGACAGCGCGCCAGCATGGCCGACAGCGGCAGGTGGCCTCGCTGCAGTGCGTTGATGCAGCGCGCCCGCTTGGCCTTGCCAGGCGACAGGCGCAGCAGCCAGCCGTCGACGAAGGCCTGTTGCGGCGGCGCGCTGGCGTTCAGGCCGGCATCCTCGATGCGGCGCGCCAGCGTCGCGGTGGGCGGTGCGTCACGCGGGCGCAGCGGCATCTCGGCCCTTGCCGGCTCAGAGTTGCCTGACGCGTTCGACCATCTCGCGCGCGCAGTCCACGTAGGCCTGCGCGCCCTTGCTCGTCGGGTCGAAGACCACGCCGTGCTGGCCGTAGCTGGGCGCCTCGGCCAGCCGCACATTGCGCGGGATCACGGTGTCGAAGACCTTGTCGCCGAAATGCGCCTTCAGCTGCTCGGCGACCTGGTTCTGCAGCGTGATGCGCGGGTCGAACATTACGCGCAGCAGGCCGATCACCTTCAGGTCGGCGTTCAGGTTGCCATGCACCTGCTTGATGGTGTTGACCAGGTCGGTCAGGCCTTCGAGCGCGAAGTACTCGCACTGCATCGGCACCAGCACGCCGTTGGCGCTGCACAGGCCGTTCAGCGTCAGCAGGCTCAAGGACGGCGGGCAGTCGATCAGCACGATGTCGTAGTCGGCGTCGACCTGGACGAGCGCCGTCTTCAGCCGGCGTTCGCGGCGATCCAGTCCGACCAGCTCGACCTCGGCGCCGGCGAGATCGCGGTTGGCGCCGAGCACGTCATAGCCGCCCAGTTCGCTGCGCGCGCGGGCTTCGGCCACCGAGGCGTTCTCCAGCAGCACGTCGTAGACATTGGTCTCCAGCTCGCGCTTGTCCAGACCGGAGCCCATGGTGGCGTTGCCCTGCGGGTCGAGGTCGACGAGCAGCACGCGCTGACCGATCTTTGCCAATCCGGCAGCCAGGTTCACGCAGCTGGTGGTTTTGCCGACGCCGCCCTTTTGATTCGCGACGCAGAAGATTTTTGCCATGGCCTCAATTCTCGGCGTTTCGAATGCGCATCCAGATCAGGCAGCGCTGAGCATCGACGCCCGGGACGGCGAGTTGTTCCACGTGGAACACCTCGATGTCGGAGGGCAGTGCGGCGATCTCGTCGACGGGGTGCTGCCCTTTCAATGCCATCCACACGCCACCCGGCGCCAGCAGCTGCCGGGTCAGCTGGACGAAGTCGAGCAGCGACGCGAACGCGCGACTGGTGATGACGGGGAAGGGGGGCAGCTGCAGCTCCTCGACGCGGGCGTGCTCGCCGCGCAGATTCTTCAGCCCCAGCTCGGCCGCTACCTGCCCGATGAAGCGCGCCTTCTTGGCGACCGTATCAACGCAGACCACCGACAGTTGCGGCGCGGCGATGGCAAAGGCGGCGCCGGGCAGGCCGCCGCCACTGCCGACATCGAGCAGTCGCGTCGGCAGGCCGCCGGTGTGGCGCAGCAGTGGCGGCAGCGCGGCCAGGCTGTCGAGCAGGTGCAGGCGCAGCATGGCCTCGGGCTCGCGAACCGCCGTCAGGTTGTAGACCTTGTTCCACTTGGCGAGCAGGGCCAGGTACTCGAGCAGCTCGCCTTGGCGGCCGGCGTCGAGCGGCAAGCCGAGCGCTTGCAGGCCATCGGCCAGCAGCTGGGGCAGTTTCATGCGTAGTCGCGGGCCGAGATCAGCGTGACGCCGGCGTCTTCCAGGAATTCGTTGACGCGCTTGCGCACTTCGGTGGCGCTGTGCCCGCTCTTGGGCCAGGTGTGGTGGCCGTCCCGGATCAGGCTGGTCGGGTAGCCGAGGCGCAACGCCGCTTCGGCGGTGGCCTGCACGCAGAGCTCGCTTTGCAGGCCGGCGATCACCAGGGTGTCGACGCCCAGCTTCTTCAGCGTGGCCTGCAACGGCGTGCCGTTGAACGCGTCGGCCTCGGTCTTGACGATGCGCGGCTCATCGTCGGCCGGGTTCAGCCGGGCGTCGATGGCGAAGCCGGCGCCATGCCGGTACATCGGTGCGTTGCGCTGTGCCTCGGCATGCTGGATCCAGACAACCGGCTCGCCGCGCCGGCGCGCCCCGGCCAGCAGTTGAAGGCAGGTCGCGATCAGCGGCTCGCCATCGGGCATCGGATCGCAGTGACGGCCGTCAAAGGCGCCGCTCTGCAGATCGACAAGCAGGAGTGCGCGGGTCATGCGGTCGCCTCTTGAATCGGAGAGCTGGCAGTGTCGCCGTCGGCGAAGCCCTTGAAGCGGCCCTTGCGCAAATGAATCAGCAGCAGCGAGATCGCCGCCGGGGTGATGCCCGAGATGCGGGAGGCCTGGCCCAGGGTTTCGGGGCGGTGCTGCGCCAGTTTCTGCCGTGCTTCGAAGGACAGCGCGCTGACCTGGCTGTAGTCCAGTTCCGCAGGCAGCTTCAGGTGCTCGAGGGCGGCGGCGCGGGCGACGTCGTCCTGCTGCTTGCCGATGTAGCCGGCGTACTTGGTGGCGATCTCCAACTGTTCGATGACCGCGTCGGCGAGCTCGCTGCCGAGCTCGCCGCGCAAGGTTTCACGTGAAACATCGAAGCCAGGCTTGCCGATACGACCTGCCTCGGCCACGGCGTCGAAGCCGACCCCGGGTCGGCGCAGCAGGTCGGCCAGGCTGTACTCGCGCTCCAGGGCCTTGCCGATCAGACGCTCGGCGTCCCCCGCCGACAGGCTGTTCGGGTTCACCCAGCTGAGCCTGAGGCGCTCGGCTTCGCGGTCCAGTGCGTCGCGCTTGCGGCAGAAGGCATCCCAGCGCGCGTCGTCGACCAGGCCGAGCCGGCGGCCGGTCTCGGTCAGGCGCAGGTCGGCGTTGTCCTCGCGCAGCTGCAGGCGGAACTCGGCGCGGCTGGTGAACATGCGGTAGGGCTCGGTCACGCCCTTGGTGATGAGGTCGTCGACGAGCACGCCGAGATAGGCCTGGTGGCGCTCCGGCGTCCAGCTGTCCTTGCCCTGGACCTGCAGCGCCGCGTTGGCGCCGGCGAACAGGCCTTGCGCCGCCGCCTCCTCGTAGCCGGTCGTGCCATTGATCTGGCCGGCGAAGAACAGGCCCTGGATGGCCTTGGTCTCGAACGAGGCCTTCAGCGCGCGCGGGTCGAAGTAGTCGTACTCGATCGCGTAGCCGGGGCGCAGGATGTGGGCGTTCTCCAGACCGGGGATGGAGCGCACCGCGGCCAGCTGGATGTCGAAGGGCAACGAGGTCGAGATGCCGTTCGGGTAGAACTCGTGCGTCGTCAGGCCTTCCGGCTCCAGGAAGATCTGGTGCGAGTCCTTGCCGGCGAAGCGGTTGATCTTGTCCTCGATCGACGGGCAGTAGCGCGGGCCCACGCCTTCGATGACGCCGGTGAACATCGGGCTGCGGTCGAAGCCGCTGCGGATGATCTCGTGCGTGCGCTCGTTGGTGTGCGTGATCCAGTAGGGCAGCTGCTTCGGGTGCATGGTCGCGCTGCCCATGAAGCTGAACACCGGCACCGGGTCGAGGTCACCCGGCTGCTCCTCGCAACGGCTGAAGTCGATCGTCTTGCCGTCGATGCGCGGTGGTGTGCCGGTCTTCAGTCGGCCCTGCGGCAGCTTCAGCTCCTTCAGCCGGCTCGAGAGCGACACGGCCGGCGGATCGCCGGCGCGGCCGGCGGCGTAGTTCTGCAGGCCGATGTGGATGCGGCCATCCAGGAAGGTGCCGGCCGTCAGCACCACGGCGCGGCCGCGGAACTGGATGCCGGACTGCGTGACCGCACCGACGACGCGATCACCCTCGACCATCAGGTCGTCGACCGCCTGCTGGAACAGCGTCAGGTTCGCTTGGTTCTCCAGCATGCGGCGGATGGCTGCCTTGTAAAGGATGCGGTCGGCCTGCGCCCGGGTGGCGCGCACCGCCGGACCCTTGGAGCCGTTGAGGATGCGGAACTGGATGCCGCCCTCGTCGGTGGCCAGCGCCATCGCGCCGCCCAGGGCGTCGACTTCCTTGACCAGATGGCCCTTGCCGATGCCGCCGATCGACGGGTTGCAGCTCATCTGGCCCAGGGTCTCGATGTTGTGGCTCAGCAAGAGCGTCCTCACGCCCATGCGTGCCGCGGCCAGCGCGGCCTCGGTGCCGGCATGGCCGCCACCGACGACGATGACGTCGAATTCCGTCGGGTATCTCATCTCAAGCCTCTATCAACTGCGTCTTCAGTCCGGACGCGGCGGCGGCCTCGGCCTGGCGGCGGTCGGCGGTGACAAACAGGTCCACGCCGGCCGCTTGCGCGGTGGCGATGTGCAGCGCGTCCATCGCACGCAGCCGCGAGGCGGCCATGGCCTGGATGGACAGGAACTCGATGCGCTCGTCCAGCGGCAGCACCTCGAAACCGCCGAAATCCCGCGCCAGCAGCTGCAGGTCGGCGTCCAAGTCACTGCGCGTCGTCGCGCCGTCGTGCAGATCGCGACACAGGCTCGCAGCGACCTCCACGCGGGCATGTGCGGCCATGACCACGGCATCCGCACGCAGCAGGCATTGCTGCACCTGTTCGTGGCCGGCCTCGTCGCGGTAGCGCTTGGCAATGGCCGAGCTGTCGAACAGCAGTCTCAGGGCGGCCACGTTCAGAACCTCGCCTGCTCGCGCGCTTCGATGATCAGCTGGGCAATCGTCTTGCCGTCGGGGCGCTGCACCTTGCGGGGCGTGATGACCTGCTTCCAGTGCGGCAACGCCTTGGGTTCTTCGGCCTTCACCGGCACCAGCTCGGCCACCGGCTTGCCATGGCGCAGGATGCGAACCGTCTGGCCTTGCTCGACGAGGTCAAGCATGGCGGAGACATTGGCTCGGAACTCGCTCAAGGGAAGCGTGTGCATGGTTATGTACAAAAGCGGTGTTTTGTACATTTTGCCCGGGGCTCAGCGGAAACGCCAGGGCAGTCCCGCAAGCCCGCGTGCTGGAATGGTCATCACCCCAGCCCCGAGGAGCTCCCGCATGTCCATCTCGATGGTTCAGGCCACCAGTCCGCGCTTCGTCAACGGCTTGCGCAATCTGAAGCACATCTTGAAGAAGGCGGCCGAGCACGCGGCTGCGCACAAGATCGATCCGCAGGCCCTGCTGCAAGCCCGGCTGTACCCCGACATGTTCCCGTTGGTGCGCCAGGTGCAGATCGCCAGCGACGTCGCCAAGGGGGCGGTTGCCCGACTGGCCGGAGAGCCCGTACCCAGCTTCGAGGACAACGAGCAGAGCTTCGAGGATTTGCAGGCGCGGCTGGACAAGACCATCCACTACATCGAGCACGTCGACGCGACGCGCCTCGATGGCTCCGAGATCCGCGCCATCCACCTGAAAACGCGTGCCGGCGAGCTGCACTTCGTCGGCAGCCAGTTCCTGATGGGCTGGGCGTGGCCGAACTTCCACTTCCACAGCACCACGGCCTACGCCATCCTGCGCCACAACGGGGTGCCGCTGGGCAAGATGGATTACCTGGGCGAAGTCTGATTCCGCCGAACGGTCCTGAAGCCGTCGCCGGGCCGGCCGACCGACGGCGCGCTGCTTCGCAGAGCTCGACCAGAAGCGAACACGCCCGGCAAGTCCGGGCGTGTTCGTGTCGGAAGCGGGGGCCTGCCCCCGCTGCGCTCAGGCCAGCAGCAACGAGGTGCCGGTGACGATGGTCGCGACCAGGCTGGCCAGCAGGGTCGTGGCCTGCACAGCAAAGTGGATGCCGTGATCGCTAGGGTTCAAGGTGGCGGGCGTGCTCATAGGGTTTCTCCTTAGTTAGTGGGGCGGACTGTGCCACAGATTGGTGGAAACCCTAGATTCAATTGTTGTTGACTGATCCAGTTTTGGCATTGGACTGACAGCGGCACGTCATCAACGTGTCACCGATTGGCGATGGGCGGTGAAATGAAGCGGCGTGGCGCGATTTGAGTCACAGCTGCCAACGCCCCCAAGGCCGGCTGGCGAACGTTTGTCTAGGACAGTTGCGCCATGAACTTGCACCGCCACGATCGCCTGATGCTGATTGCCCTCGCCCTGCTGCTGATGGGGGCACTGGCCTACGGCTTTGCCTACAACCAGCTGGGCCTGGCTTTGGGACTGGGTCTGCCCTTGCTGGGGGCGGCGGCCGGTGTCGCCGTCGTCTCGCAGGGCGAGCGAGGTAGCCAAATCGGTCTGCCGTTCCTGGGCATGGCGCTGGTCGCGCTGATGATCCAGGTGTCGGCTGGGCGCAACGAGGCGCACTTCGCGGTGTTCGCCTTCCTGGCTGTCACCATGGTCTACCGCGCCGTGCTGCCGGTGCTGGTGGCTGCCGCCACCGTGGCCCTGCACCACCTCAGCTTCAACTACTTCCAGGAATGGGCCTGGGGCCCGATCTGCTTCACCGAGCCGGGCCTTGGCCGGGTCATCGAGCACGCGCTCTTCGTGGTGGCCGAAGCCGGCGTGCTGGTGATGCTGGCCTTGCGCGCGCAGGCCGACTTCCGCGCGGGTGCGGAACTGACCGGCATCGCGAAGCGCCTGGTCAATGACGGCGGCGAGGTCGACTTCGGGGTGCTGCGCGAGCCCATGCAGTCCAACACCGCCCGCGAAATGGTCGCCGCGCTGCAGCGCGTGGCCGACGCGATCCGCACGGTGCGCGACAGCAGCGAGCAGATCGGCACCGCGGCGCGCGAGATCGCGGCCGGCAGCCTGGACCTGTCCCAGCGCACCGAGCAGTCCGCGTCGCACCTGCAGCAGACCGCCAGCGCGATGCAGCAGCTCAACCAGTCGGTGGCTGAGACCAGCAGCGCCGCCCAGCAGGCCAGCCAGCGCGCCGGCGCCGCCAGCCAGGTCGCTGAGCAGGGCGGGCAGGTGGTTGCTGAGGTGGTGCGCACGATGGGCCAGATCCACGAGAGCTCCAGGCGCATCGGCGACATCATCGGCACCATCGACGGCATTGCGTTCCAGACCAACATCCTGGCCCTGAACGCGGCGGTCGAGGCGGCGCGCGCTGGTGAATCCGGCCGCGGCTTTGCGGTGGTGGCCGGCGAGGTGCGCATGCTGGCGCAACGCAGCGCCGAGGCGGCGCGCGAGATCAAGCAACTCATCGCGACCAGCGTCGAGCGCGTCGACGCCGGGTCCGCGCTGGTCGAGCGTGCCGGTCAGACCATGCAGGAACTGGTCGGCTCGGTCGGCGAGGTGCGCGACCAGATCGGCGCGATCTCCGGCCACAGCGCCGGCCAGAGCCGCGAGCTGGCCTCGGTGCACGCGGCGGTCAACGAGCTGGACCGCGGCACGCAGCAGAACGCCTCCCTGGTCGAGCAGTCGGCCGCCGCCGCCGACAGCCTGCGCGAGCAGTCGGAGCGCCTGGTGCGCGCGGCCGGAGTGTTCCGCCTGCCGTGAGCGCGCGTCGGTCTAAGACGGCTCTGCGGGTTGATCCGGACTGACCTTCGTCACCCCCCAGTTCGCTTCCTACACTGCCGCGCCCCGCGCCCAGGGGCGTCCTGATCCCGCTCCCGATGCCCCTCGTTTCGCGCCCCCGCGCCGCCCTGCTCGGCGCCGCGCTGCTGCTTGCCGTTGCCGCCAACAGCTTTGCCCAACAGCCCGCACCGACCGCCCCGCCGCCGCTGACCCTTGAGCAGCTGTACCGCGCCCAGCCCTGGCGGGGCGAGCCGGCGAAGGAGCCGGCCTTCAGCCGCAGCGGCCGCTACCTGGCCTATCTGTGGAGCCCCTATGCCGAGCCGGGCAGCGATCTGCACCTGCATGACACCAAGACCGGCAAGACCCTGCGCCTGACCTCGCGCGCGCTGATGGCGGCCTTCGATTCGCCCGAGGAGCTGCAGCGCTTCGACGAGAAGCGCACGCAGCGCGACCGTGAATGGGCCGAGGCGCAGGCCAAGGCCGAAGCGCAGCAGGCCTATCTGCGCGGCGAGGCGGTCGACCTGTCGCAATGGGAGCGCGCGGCGATTGCCAGGCTGAAGGAAGAGGCGGCGGCGAAGAAGCTCAAGGACGACGCACAGAAGGCCGCCGACAAGGCGGAGGCCGAGGCGGAGAAGCGCGCGGTGGCGGAGCTGGCGGCCCGCCGCTCCGGCAAGCCGCTGCCGCCGGCGCCGGCGGCGTCGGCTGCCTCGGCGGCTGCCGACAAGCCGACCCCCGAGCTCAAGAAGGAAGACTGGGAATGGCGCGACGAGCTGAAGAAGCAGCTCGACAAGCAGAAACTCAAACCCGCCGACCTCTACCCTGGCGTCAGCCAGATCGTCTGGGCGCATGAGCGGGACGAGCTGCTCTTTCAGTACCGCGGACAGCTGTTCCGCTGGCAGGCGGCGAACGGCGATCGCATCGAGCCCCTGGTACAGAGCGCGCGCCCGTTGCGCGCCGTCGCCTACACCCGAGACGACCAGGGTTTCATCTACCAGGACGACGGCCGGCTGCTGCGCCAGCGCTTTGCCGGCGGCGCGGTGCAACAGCTCAACCGCGAGTTGTTCAACCCCGATGACGCCGAACGCAAGTACAAGATCGACACCACCACGCTGAGCGAGGACGGGCGCTGGATGGCCCTGGTCGCGCGCGCGCCGCTGCAGCCTGCTGACGACGGTCGGCCGGCGCCGAAGCCGGGCCGCCAGGTCGAGATCATGGACTACGCCAAACGCTTCGCGACCGCGAAGAAGGTCGACCGCGAGGTGTCGGACGACAAGCGCATCCAGCTGCCGCTGGCGATCTACATCCGACCCGTCCCGCAAGGCGCCGAGCCGCCTGCGAAGCAGCCCGAGCCGGTGTTCACCCACAAGGGCGGCGACGTCTGGTTCGAGCTCAGTCCGGTGGCGCTGAGCCGCGACGGCCGCCATTACGCGTTCGCCAGCTGGGAGCGCGAGAAGGAGTTGCTGCGCGTCTACTTGGGCCGCAGTGGCGAGGCCAAGCCGGAACTGGTGCTGGAGCGCCGCGGCGATGTGCACCATGAGCTGGTCAATGTGCTGCGCCCGCAGTTCACCCCCGATGGCCAGAGCCTCGTGCTCAACCTGGAGGAGAACGGCTGGCGCCAGCCGCACGCCATCGACGTCGCCAGCAAGCAGCTGCGCCCGCTGCTCAAGGGCGATTTCGAAGCCCATCAGGTGCTCGGCTTCACGATGGACAGCAAAGCGATGTTCGTGCTCGCCAACAAGGACGACCTGGCAGCGATGAACGTCTACCGCGCGGACCTGGCCAGCGGTGCGATGACGCCCTACGGCCAAAGCCCTGACTATCACCGCAGCGCCGCGGTCAGCAAGGACGGCCGCTTTGCCGCCGCCGTCGCCGGTCACTGGGGCGCGCGGCCCGAGCTCAAGCTGCTGCCGGCGACCGGTTCCGCCCGCGTGCTGACGCAAAGCCATGACCCGCAGGTGGCGCAGATCGACCGCCTGCGCCCCGAGCGCTTCAGCTTCAAGAACCGCCATGGCGACCTGCTCCACGCCTACCTGTTCAAGCCGCCAGGCTGGCAGGCCAGCGACAAGCGACCGGCCGTGGTCTATGTCTACGGCGGCCCGTTGAACGACCGCCACATCGTCGAGACCGACAGCTTCCAAGGCACGGGCTATCTGTTCGGTCAGTACATGGCCCTGAACCACGGCTACGTCACGGTCAGCATCGACACCCGCGGCCACAGCAATTACGGCGAGCGCTTCAGCGGCGCGAACTGGGAGCAGGTCGGCCAGCCGCAAACCGAGGACCTCGAGGACCTGCACCGGGAGCTGACGAAGAGCTGGGGCGTCGACGGCGCCCGCGTTGGCCTGAACGGCTGGAGCTTCGGTGGCTTCCAGACCCAGTACACGATGTACACCAAGCCCGATCTGTTCGCCGCCGGCATCGCCGGCGCCGGTCCGACCGAATGGGAGAACTACAACTCCTGGTACAGCGGCCGCACCATCGGCAAGGTCGACCGCAGCAAGCCCAATCTGCGCAAGTACTCGCTGCTGCCGCTGGCGCCCGGCCTGAAGAAGCCGCTGCTGCTGGTGCACGGCATGATGGATCCGAACGTGCTCTACCAGGACACGGTCAACGTCTACCGCGTGCTGATGGAATCCGGCAAGGCGGCCCTGGTCGATCTGTTCGTCGACCCGGATGGCGAGCACGCGATGGGCGGCGCGGTCAAGCCCGCCGCTTGGCACCGCAAGTACGAAGCCTTTTGGTTGCAAAAGCTGGGCCGGGCGCAACCCTGATCCATCGCAACACCGGCCTTTTGGGGATTAGGCACAATCCCCTAATTCCACCGTTCCAAGACGGCGCCGGCCTCCGGCGCCGTCGTGTTTTCATGACTTCCCCGTCCCTTCCCAGCCAACGCGAACTCGGCCGCACGGCCTACACCCGCGAGGAGTTGATCGCCTGCGGCCACGGCCAGCTGTTCGGTCCCGGCAACGCGCGACTGCCGCTGCCGAACATGCTGATGTTCGACCGCATCGTTCACATCGACGACGCGGGCGGCGCCCATGGCAAGGGCCGGCTGACGGCCGAGCTCGACATCCGTCCCGACCTCTGGTTCTTCGGCTGCCACTTCGAGACCGATCCGGTGATGCCCGGCTGCCTGGGCCTGGACGCGCTGTGGCAGCTCGTCGGCTTCTGGCTCGGCTGGCGCGGCAACCCCGGACGCGGTCGCGCGCTCGGCTGCGGCGAGGTGAAGTTCTTCGGCCAGGTACTGCCCAGCGCGAAGACGGTCAGCTACGAGCTGGACTTCAAGCGTGTCATCGAGCGCAAGCTGGTGATGGGCATTGCCGACGGCCGCATGCTCGTCGACGGCCGCGAGATCTACAGCGCCACCGACCTCAAGGTCGGTCTGTTCACCTCCACCGAGGACTTCTGAGCATGCTGCGTCGCGTCGTCGTCACGGGGCAGGGCATCGTCTCCAGCCTCGGCAACCAACTCGCCGAAGTGGACGCCAGCCTGCGTGCTGCGCGCTCGGGGATCCGCTTCAACCCGACCTATGCCGAGCGCGGCATGCGCTCGCAGCTCAGCGGCCGGCCGGCGCTTGACCTCGAGGCGGCGATCGACCGTCGCACGCTGCGATTCATGGGCGACGCCGCGGCCTACGCGTACCTGGCGATGCAGCAGGCGATCGAGCAGTCCGGTCTGCAGCCCGGCGACGTCTCGAACCCGCGCACCGGCCTGGTCGCCGGCTCGGGTGGCGCGTCCAGCATGAACCAGGTCTGGGCCGCCGATACGCTGCGCGCCAAGGGCATCAAACGCGTCGGCCCGATGATGGTCACGCGCACCATGGGCAGCACGGTCTCCGCTTGCCTGGCCACCCCGTTCGGCATCAAGGGCGTCAATTACTCGATCACCTCGGCCTGCGCCACCAGCGCGCATTGCATCGGGCACGCGGCGCAGCTGATCGCCTGGGGCCAGCAGGACGTCGTCTTCGCTGGCGGCGGCGAGGAGGAGAGCTGGGAGCTGTCGATGCTGTTCGACGCCATGGGTGCCATGTCCAGCGGCCGCAACGACCAGCCTGAGCAGGCGGCGCGCGCCTTCGACGTCGGCCGTGACGGCTTCGTCATCGCCGGTGGCGGCGGCATGCTCGTTCTCGAGGCGCTGGAGCACGCGCAGGCGCGCGGCGCCACCATCCTGGCCGAGCTGGTCGGCTTCGGCGCCACCTCCGATGGCCACGACATGGTGGCACCCTCGGGCGAGGGCGCGGTGCGTTGCATGCGCCAGGCGCTGAGCACAGTGCGCACACCGGTCGACTACATCAATGCGCATGGCACGTCGACGCCGGTCGGCGATGTCGCCGAGCTTGGCGCGGTGCGCGAGGTGTTCGGCGCCCTGCCCCAGCCGATGCCGATGATCAGCTCGACGAAGTCGATCTCCGGTCATTCGCTCGGTGCGGCCGGCGTGCAGGAGGCGATCTATTCGCTGCTGATGCTGCAGGGCGGCTACGCGGCCGCCTCGGCCAACATCGAGACTCTCGATCCGGCGGCCGACGGCTTGCGCGTGCTGCGCGAGCGGCATGACGGCGAACTGCGTACCGTGATGTCGAACAGCTTCGGCTTCGGTGGCACCAACGCCACCCTGGTGTTCTCGCGCTTCGACGCCTGATCAGCCCTTCAGGCAGGCGTCGATCCAGGCGTCCTTCTCGACCCAGAGCTGCTCCAGCCAGCGCGCCTGCCGCACCAGGCGCGCGCGCTCGCCTTCCGGATCGATGCCGAGCATGGCGGTCGGGATCTCGCGCTTCTGCACGCGCAGCACCACGCTAGGTACGCGGCCGCCCAGCAGGTCCCAGAAGGTCGGTGTGCCGCCCGGGTAGACCAGGGTGAGGTCGCGCAGCGCCTCGAACTGCTCGCCCATCGTCGCCAGCGCCACCGACAGGCCGCCGACCTTGGGCTTGAGCAGGTGGCGGTAGGGGCTGCGCTCGGCCGCGCGCTTTTCCGGCGTGACCCGCGTGCCTTCGACGAAGTTCATCACCGAGGTCGGCACGCGGCGGAACTTGGCGCAGGCGGCGCGCGCGGTCTCCAGGTCGCGTCGCTGGGCGTCGCGGGTCTTGCCGCGGCGCATGAAGGGGAAATCCAGCGCCCACCAGGCCATGCCGATCACCGGCACCCAGATCAGCTCGCGCTTGAGGAAGAACTTCAGGAACGGGATGCGGCCGTGCAGCACGCGCTGCAGCACCAGGATGTCCACGGCGCTGAGGTGATTGCAGGTCAGCAGGTACCAGCCCTGCGGGTTCAATCCCTCCAGCCCCTCGACGCGCCACTGCAGGCCGCGGTTGCAGGCGTCGATCCAGCGGTTGTTCAGCGACACCCAGGCGCCCGCCAGCGCCATCAGCAGGTGGTCGCAGCGGCGCTGCACCGCCGGCAGCGGCAGCAGTCGCTTGAGCAGGGCCGGCAGCAGCAGGCTCAGGCTGAGCACCAGCGTGGAGGCCACGAGCAGGCAGGCAGCCAGCGCCGCGCGGAGAAAGCGGAAGAGGGTGTCGAACATGGAAGCAGAGGTGGCGGCCGCCACCGTCGCCGCGCCATCGCGCGGCTGGCCGAGAGCCGGGGCCAGCATTCTGCATGCCGGCCTCGCTGGACGGGGCTACAGATTGCCGGCGAACAGCTTGCGGATGAACATGGCCTTGAAGCCCAGCGCCTCGTCCAGGCCCAGTCGCTGCAAGTAGGCCGGCGGCGCTTCCTTGCCGTCCCACAGGCTCTTCAGCGCCAGCGTCACCAGCTCGACCGGATGCTGCGTCGCCTTCTTCAGCCGGCGCAGCGCGGCGACGATCTTCAGCTCGTCGGGCGTGAGGTCGGTGCCGAACGGGAAGCCGGGCAGCAACCCGGCCTCGGTCCAGGGGTGCAGCTTGGCGTCCAGTGCCGCCGGCAGGTCGTTGCTGCGTTCGGGCGGCAGCGTCCAGTCGGTCGCCAGCTTGCCCTGTGCCTTGGCCTCGCGCAGCAGCTCGGGTTGGAAGCGTGAGTCGGCGATCGCGATCAGGCGCTTGACGACCTCGTGGTCCGGCTGGCCGCGCAGGTCGGCGACACCGTACTCGGTGATGACGATGTCGCGCAGATGCCGGGGAATCGTCGTGTGGCCGTAGCTCCAGACGATGTTGCTGACCGGCCCGTGCGCGGTCTCGTGCGTGCTGCGCAGCATCAGGATCGAGCGCGCATCGGGCAGCGCATGCGCCATCGCGACGAAGTTGTACTGGCCGCCGACGCCGCTGACCACCTGGCCGCTCTCCAGCGCGTCGGACGCGGCGGCGCCCAGCAGGGTCACCTTCATCGTCGTGTTCATGAAGCGCGACTTGATGCGCTGCACGCGCTTGAGCTGCGTCTGTTCGCCGTTCTTGCCGTAGAGCTGTTTGATGAAGTCGATGCGCGTCATGTCGATGCGCGCCTTGTCGGCCGTCGGCATGCGGCGCAGGCGCTCGTAGAAGTCGCCGGGACCGAGGAAGAAGCCGCCGGTCATCACCACGCCGCCGCGCAGCGGGCCCTCGTCGTCGTCCAGTCCGTAGCGTCGCAAGAACGCGAGGTCGTCGCGGCTGGGCGGCTCGGCGATGCGGCCCTCCTCGCGCAAGGTCTGCCGCGCCGCGGCGCCGGGGTGCGCCGGGTCGATGCGCCCCTCGTTGATCAGCTGCTGCAGCGTGGCGTCGCCGAAGACCTCGCGGCGCACGATGCCGGCCTCGATCAGCTGCAGGAAGCCGTTGACGAACATCTCCGAGCAACCGTACAGCCCGGTCTCGAAGCGGCCGAGCTCGAGGCCGGGGGCGACGCCCAGCTCGGCCAGGATCTGCCGGTACTCGGGGTTGCGGCGCTCGCGCAGGATCAGCGCCTGGGCGATCGCGTCACCCAGCGAGCCGATGCCGATCTGCAGCGTGCCGCCGTCGGCGACCCAGCTGCTGGCGTGCAGCCCGATCGCGTAGTCGGCCGTGCTGACCTTGGCGTTCGGCGGCGCGAACAGCGTGTGCGTCGCCGCCGGGTCGGTGACGACGAGGTCGAAGAAGTCGGGCCTGACCTCGGCGCCGTTGGGCATGAACGGCATCTCGTGGTTGACCACGCCGACCTTCAGCAGCGGCTGCCCGGTCTCGGCGAATCGCTCGACCAGCTCGAGCACGACGTCGGGGTTGCTCGACAGGCTCAGGCGCCAGTCGTCGCCCTCGCCCTCGCTGGCCACCGCCTGCGCGATCACGTTGAGCCCCTGGCCCAGCATGTCGCGCGCGACGAAGGTGTAGTTGGTGCTGATGTAGGCCTGCTGCGCCGCGCCGTTGTCGAGGTAGTCGCCGGTCTTCAGGAAGAACTCGCGGACCTCGATGTTCGGCGGCAGCGTGCCGGCGCGCAGCGCCTTCACGTAGCTCAGGTCCGGATAGTCCTTGCACACCCTCGCCACCAGCGGCTCGAGGAAATGCCGCTCCAGCTCGCTCTTGCCCTCGGGCTTCTCCAGCGACAGCGCGGTGATGATGGTCAGGTGCCGCGACGGCTCGGCGGCGACGCGCGCGTACAGCCGGTTGACGAAGGCATTGGGCTTGCCGATGCCCAGCGGCAGGCCGAGCACGATGGTGCCGGGGATGCGGGCCAGCACCGCGTCGACAGCGGCGTCCAGGGAACTCAGTACGGTGCTCATGGCGGGTCTCCTGCGCTGCATGCTGCCTGAGCCGCGCCGCCGCGACCTTGATCTGGCGCAGCCCTCGCTCAGGGCATGGGGCCGAGGCTGCGCTTCAGGAACGCCAGCGTTCGCGGCCAGACGATGGCCTGGGCCCGCGCCGTGGCCTCGGGCGTGCCGCCGATCTTTCGCAGGCCGCGGTTGTGCAGCGTGGTCGGTGCCTGGCCATGGTCGTAGAGCGCGTGGCCGGCGTCCGGGAACAACAGGGCTTCGGTGGCCAAGCCGGCCTCCCAGCGCCGCTCGGCGATCGACTGCGCCATCGCGCCGGACGGCCACATCTGGTCGTCGTACCCGCCAATCACCATCAAGGGCGCGCGGATGCGCTCGACCGGCACCCGCGCCGCCGCCGCGCGCTGCTGTGCCGCGGCCCGGCCCCGCTCGTGCGGACGGCGGATCAACACCGGCTGCTGTCGCTCCCGGTTGCGCAACTCCTCGTCGTAGCCGAGCAGGGGCACAAAAGGCAGTGGCCGGCCACCCAGCGAGAACTGCGAGCGCTGGCCCTCGGGCACGCCGGGACCCCAGCCGTCCCAGACTACATCCGAGGGCACGTTGGCGACAACCGCCTGCACCCAGGGCAGGTGCACGCCGGCCAGCAGCGCCAGCAACCCGCCCATCGAGGTGCCGTGCAGGCCGATGCGCGTCGCGTCGACCTCGGGCCTGCCGGCCAGCCAGTCGCGTGCCCGGTCCAGCACCTCCACCGGCAGCTCCGCCCAGCCGGCCGGCAGATCGGGGATCTCGCGCCGGCCTTGCGCGTCCGGCGGCGAGTACAGCGGCAGCGCCAGCACCGCGAAGCCGTGCGACGCGAAGGCCGGCGCCGCCTGCGTGATCAGGCTGCCGCCTTCGGAGCCGCCGAGCAGGATCAGCGCCGGCCGCCGCTGCGGACCGGGCAGGCTGGCGAACACGGCGCCGGGCAGGCCCTGGGCCGGCTGCACCCGCACTTCGGGCAGGGCTGCGAGCAGCTGCAAGCTGGCCTGCGCCACCCGTGTCTCGCCCTGCCAGAGCTCGAGCTGCACTGCCTCGGTGTTCACCGTGCCGGGCGCCGCGCGTGCCACGCCATCCACCGGCCGCATCGACCAGAACAGGCCGTGCGCGTCGGCGCCCTGCCAGCTGCCCGACAGCGGCACCGCGCTGCGCAGATCGATCCGTCCGGTCTCGTCGGCGCGCAGCCGGACTTCGGCGCGCAGTCGTTGCGGCGCCTGCGCCTGCACCGACACCGGGGCGTACCAGCGCTCGGCGCGAAGCTGCACCTCGGCACCCGGCGGCAGGCCGCTGAGCAGGATCGCCAGCGGCTCGCCAGCCAGCACCGGCGGCGCGGGCTCGACATGGAACGTGGGAGCCGCTGCTGCAAGTCGAACGCTCAGCAGCAGCGGCAGCAGGATCGGCAGCAGCCTCATTCAAGCCCCCTTGCGCCGGCTGGCGTCGAGGCGGATTCTTATCCCCTGGCCTTGTTCATGACCAGCATGCCGGCGATGACGAGCAGGCCACCGGCCAGCAGCGAGCCGTCGACGGCCTCGCCGAGCAGCAAGGTGGCGAACAGCACGCCGAACACCGGCACCAGGCTGATGTAGGCCGAGGCGGCGCCCGCACCGAGCGCCTGCACGCCTTCGAAGTACCAGGCGTAGGCCAGCACCGTGGAGCCGATGGCCATGAAGAGCAGCGCGACCCAGACCGCCGCGCTGGCGTGCACCGGCGCCGCCAGCGCGGCGCCGCCTTCCAGGCCCCAGCTGGCGGCGATCAGCATCGGCAGGCCGAAGGCGGCGGTGACCGTCGTCGCCGTCAACGCGTTCAGGCCGGCGAGCAGCTTGCGGCCGAGCAGCGTGTAGCCGCTCCAGCACAGCACGCAGCCCAGCAGCAGCAGCTCGCCGATGCCGACGCCACCGCTGAGCAGGGTCCAGGGCGCGCCTTTCGTCAGCACCAGCAGCGCGCCGCCCACGGCCAGGGCCATGCCCAGGCCGATCCACCGGTTCAGACGCTCGCCGAACAGCCAGGCGGCGAGCAGCATGGTCAGCACCGGGTTCGTCGTCACCACCAGCGCGGCACGGCCGGCCGGCACATGCTGCAGCCCGAGCAGGAAGAAGGCGGCATAGCCGAACACGCCCACGGCGCCGCCAAGCAGCAGCCCGACCCACTGCCGGCGACTCAAGGACCGCGCCTCGCGCAGGCCGCCGCGGGCCAGCCACCAGGCGGCGAGCAGCGCGGTGGCGATCGCGAACCGCCAGGCCGAGGCACCCAGCGCCGGCAGCGCCTGCGCCGCCACCCGGCCCGCCGGCCAGGCACCGCCCCAGAGCGCGGCCATGCCGAGCAGCTTCAGGTGGACGGTCCAGGATGGCGAGGCGGCGGCGACGGTGGGCATCGGTGCCAGTGTCGCGCCGGCCCCGGATAACCCCAGGCGCTCACATCTCGCGAAAAAGATGCAGGTAGCTGCGGCTCACCGGCAGCGTCTCGCTGCGGCCGCGCAGGTGGATGTCGGCGGTCTCGTTGGCGCCGCGCACCACGCGCTGCACCGCGCGCAGGTTCACCACCACCGCGCGGTGCACCTGCACGAACTGCTGCGCGTCGAGCTGGGCCAGCAGCTCGCGCAGCGGCAGGCGGATCAGCGCCTCCGCGGGCTGGCCCTCGTCGCGCCAGGCGACCAGCGTGTACTTGCTGTCGGCCTTCAGGTAGTCGATCGCCTCGACCTCGATCAGGCGCAGCGCCTGGCCGACCGAGGCGCGCAGCCAGCGCAGCGGCTCCGGCCCCTGGCCCCTGGCGCGCGACAGCTGCTCGGCGAGCTGCTGCAGCAGGGCATCGGAATGCTGCACCGGCTGCTGCAGGCGCTCGCGCAGCCGTGCCACGGTCTCGGCCAGGCGGGCCGGCACGACCGGCTTGACGATGTAGTCGATCACGCCGGCCTCGAAGGCCTGCAGCGCGTACTGCTCGTAGGCGGTGACGAACACCAGGTGCGCCGACCTGCCGATGCGTCGGGCCGCCTCGATGCCGTCGACGCCGGGCATGTGCACGTCGAGAAAGCAGATGTCGGGCTTGCACTGCCGCGCCAGCTCGACCGCCTCGCGGCCGTTGCGGGCCTCGGCGACGACCTGCAGCGTCGGCCAGGCGCTTGCCAGCCGGCTGCGCAGGATCTCGCGCAGCAGCGGCTCGTCGTCGGCGATCAGGGCGGTGGGCTGGGTCGGTGTCATGCGGGGATCGTCAGCTCGGCGCGCACGCCGTGGGGTTGCACCTCGAACAGCTCCAGCCGGGCGGTGTCGCCGAAGGCCAGGCGCAGGCGCTCGCGCAGCGCCGGCAGACCGGTGCCCAGGCCGCTGCCGCCGGTGCGCAGGCCGACGCCGTCGTCCTCCACCGTGATGCGGCATTGCCCGCGCTCGCGGGCCACCCGCAGCTGGATCCGGCCGCCGTACTCGCTCGGGTCGATGCCATGGCGCACCGCGTTCTCGACCAGCGTCAGCAGCGTCATCGGGGGGCATTGCAGGCGCTCGCAGCCGGACTCGACCTGCAGGCTGAACCGCAGCCGGTCGGGCATGCGCATCTGCATCAGCTCGAGGTAGGCGCGCACCAGCTCGATCTCCTCGGCCAGCTCGGCGCTATGCCCCTCCAGCCGGGGCACGGCGGCGCGCAGGTAGGCGATCAGGTGGTCGAGCAGCGGCGCGGCGCGCGGCGAGCCGGCCTCCACCAGGGCCTGCACATTGGCCAGCGTGTTGAACAGGAAATGCGGCTGCACCTGGGCGCGCGCCAGGCGCTGCTGCGCCTCCATCGCCAGCTTGGCCTGCTGCCGGCCCCAGGCCTCGCGCTGGCGCACCAGCGCGCCCAGCGCCACCCAGGGCGCGATCAGCACGCCCATGAAGACCAGCAGCCCGAAGCCCATGGCGCGCTTCTCCACCTTCCAGAACGGCGGCGCGCCGGCCTCGGTGCTGAACCAGTAGATCGCGAACACCATCGGTGGCACCGTCAGGCCGACGGCGACGACCTGCAGCACCCAGCGCGCCACGCCGCGCGGCAGGCGGCGCGGCCATTGCTCGAACAGGCCGAACACCAGCATCAGCACGAAGGACATGCCGTAGATGCGCAGCGCCAGCGAGGCCTTGGACGATTCCCAGCCCAGCGCCAGCAGGCCGAACAGCAGCGTCGCGATGATCAGCGTGCTGCGCAGCCGCCGCTGGTTGAACAGCTGGCGCAGGCTGAAGGCCGGGCTCGGGGTCATGGCGACACGATAGCCGGCCACCACATCATCAAGCTGGCGGCGGCGATGCCGGCGGCAGTGAGCAGCGTGCACAGCGCCAGCAGCGCCGCCACCCCCGTCTGCAGCGCCGCGCTGCGCCCGGCCTGGGCGTGCAGGTAGAGCTGCAGCAGGGCCAGCGGCATCAGCGTCTGCGCGAACGCGATGAAGCTCAGGAACGGGCCGCTGAAGGTCTTCTCGTCGAAGCCGACCACGCCCTGGTGCACGCCGATCCACAGCATCAGGCCGATGCGGAAGAACCAGACCCCCGACACCGTCAGCCACAGCCGCAGCGCCCAGCGGCGGTGGGCGTCGAGCTGTCTGCGGCGCGCCGCGCGCCAGGCCAGCAGCGCCAACGCGATCACCAGCAGGCCGTTCATCGAGGTGCCCAGGTGCTGCGTGAGGTCGCCGACGGTGCCGCGCGTCCACAACAGCGTCAGCCCGCCGGCGGCGAGCAGTGCGGCGCTGCCCACATAGAGCCGTCCGCTCCAGCGGTGGAAGGCGGGCAGGCGACGGCGCAGCATCGGCAGCAGCTGCAGCGCGCCGCCGATCACGACCAGCACGGTGAACAGCAGGTGCGAGACGGTCAGCGCGTTGGCCAGCCAGTCGCCCGGCGTGTAGGCCTTGGTCATGAACTTGTTCCAGCGCCCCGGATGGCCGCTCCACAGCGCCGCGCCGTAGAGCGCGATCACGTAGGCGCCGAACAGCAGCTGGCCGGCGATCGCGGTGCAGGCCCAGGCCGCGGCGCTGCCGGCGAGCAGCTTGCGGGGCTTGAGGCCGACGCGCGGCGCGGCGAGGGGCAGGGTGGTGCTGGACATGCGGCGGGCTCCGGGATGGCAGAAGGCCGCCAGTCTGTTCAGCAGGCCCGGACAGCGCTCGGCCGGCGCGACGGGCCACGCCCACGGACCACCGAACGGCGGCCGTGCGCGACCCGCCGGCGTGGCAGCATGGCGACCCCATGGAATGCCGACCCCGCTGCGCCGCCTGCTGCATCGCGCCCTCGATCAGCTCGCCGATTCCTGGCATGCCCGATGGCAAGCCGGCCGGCGTGCGCTGCATCCAGCTCGATGACGAGGATCGCTGCAGAATCTTCGGCCGCCCCGAGCGACCGGCGGTCTGCGGTTCGCTGGCGCCGAGCAGCGAGATGTGCGGCGACAGCCGCGAGCAGGCGATGCGCTGGCTGGGCTGGATGGAGCAGGCGACCGGACCCTGATCGGGCGCCGGCGCCGCGCTCAGGTCGGGTTCAGGCGCTTGAGTTGTCCGCAGACATAGGTCCAGACCAGCTGCGCGGCCGCGTAGGCGGTCAGCTCGGCGTGGTCGTAGGCGGGCGCGACCTCGACGCAGTCCATGCCGACGAAGCGCAGCTCGGCCAGCTCCTCGATCAGCGTGAACGCCTGCGCCGTCGACAGGCCGCCGGGCTCGGGCGTGCCGGTGCCGGGGGCGAACGCCGGGTCGAGCGCATCGATGTCGAAGCTCAGGTACAGCGGCGGGTGGCCGGCGGCGGCCATGCGGGCGCGGATGGCGGCGATCACCGGCGCCAGCTGGGCCGGGCTGACCAGGCCGCGCAGCGAGCGCGCGTCGAAGATCAGGCCGCCCTGGTCGGCCACGTAGTGGCGCGCGGCGCGCTCGGCGCTGCTGCGCAGGCCGATCTGCACCGCGCAGTCGGCACGCACCAGGCCTTCCTGCAAGGCTTCGTAGACCCAGGTGCCATGGCCGCTGGGTTCGCCGAAATGCTCGGTCCAGGTGTCGCAGTGGGCGTCGAAGTGCAGCAGCGCCAATGGCTGGCCGAACTGCTCGCGGTAGGCGCGCAGCAGCGGCAGCGTGATGCTGTGGTCGCCACAGAGCCAGACCATGTGCTGGCGCTGGATCAAGGCCGGCAGCTGGGCGCTGAGCGCGTCGCGCATCGCGGCGAGGCTGGTGTTGGGCAGCGCCAGGTCACCCCAGTCGGCGAGCTGCCCGCTCAGGCTGCAGTCGAAGAACGGGTGGTGCGCGTCGCACAGCATCTGGCTGGCCTCGCGGATCGCCCGCGGTCCGAAGCGCGCGCCGGGGCGGTTGCTGACCGCCCCGTCCCAGGCGATGCCGGCCAGGCCGAAGCGCTTGTCGGGGCTGGCGCCGGCGCCGGCG
>Ga0164290_1000942_pt1 | contig 63730 bp, 49 predicted proteins | sample Micstemetagenome_FD_108782 | JGI IMG/M metagenome (GOLD analysis project Ga0164290, IMG submission 108782) | Contaminated culture microbial community from soil near Moab, Utah, USA - Microcoleus steenstrupii SON62 (Illumina Assembly) | ecosystem: Environmental > Terrestrial > Soil > Soil crust...
AACGCCGCTGAGTGGGTCCTGCGGGGTCGTCTCATGCTCTTCGCTCCTGGTTTCGCGGCTCGCGCCGCCTATTGGAGCAGAAGCTTCACTTATCCGCCTGTCCGAATTCCTGGGGCCACCTCTAAGCGCAATATCACCTTGGTCCCTTCGCATGCGTGTTGGACCCAGTCTACTTCGCGGCAGTTCAAACCCCGCAGCCAAGTTCGCTGGTCCTGCCGCAGGATCGCATCTTGCCGTTCCTCGGCGGCGGTGCATTGGTTCGTTCCTCAACGCTTCGCCCCAAGACTGGCCTGTTGATAGCTCTAGGTGGGGAGCCGATTGATCTCGTTGTGGGAACGGATATCTCCGTCAACTTCCTTCAGGTTACTGAGGACCCACTGTTCGTTTTCCGTGTTTACGAGAAGATCGTGCTTCGCATCAAGCAGCCAACTGCGATTCTTCCTCTTCCTTTTGACTTGAGGTAGCGGCCTTCGCTCGATCGGTGGAATGTCGCTTGAACAGGGTTCGGTGCGAGTAGCCTTCGCAAGGCCAGATCGTGAGCAAAGCGAATGATCTCTTTCAACGTCAGCTCTCCGCTTGGCGCGACCTCACCAGCGCTGAGATCGACGCCTCGTTGCCGACACAGGAACCGCGCCGCCACCTCTACGACCTGATTCGCGCACACCTGTCCCGCTCCGGGAAAGGCCTCCGCCCTGCCCTGTGCATCGCCACCGCCAAGGCCTTCGGCGGCACCGAGACGAACGCGATTCCCTCGGCTGCCGCGCTGGAGATGCTGCACAACGCCTTCCTGGTTCACGACGACGTCGAGGATGGCAGCGAGCTGCGACGCAATCACCCTACGATGGTCGCCGAACACGGCGTGCCGCTCGCGGTGAACACGGGCGACGCGATGAATGCGCTCACCTTTCGTCTGCTGCGTCGCAATCTGCCGCTGCTGGGAGCCGATACGGCGGTCCGCATCTACGAGGAGATCGACACGCTCCTGGTGGAATCGCTCGAGGGCCAGGCGATGGAGCTCGGCTGGATCCGTGACAACGACGTCCGGGTGAACGCTTCGGACTATCTGCGCATGACGCTGAAGAAGACCTGCCGCTACAGCTTCATCCATCCGATGCGCATCGGCGCGCTGGTGGCCGACGGAGAACGTACCGACCTCGACCGCTTCGACAAGCTCGGATTCTTCATGGGCACCGCATTCCAGATCCAGGACGACGTCCTCAATCTGATCGGCGACCAGCGTTACGGCAAGGAGATCGGCGGCGACCTGATGGAGGGCAAACGCTCCCTGATCCTGGCGCATCTCTTCGAGCGCGTCACGGGACGCGAAGCGGAAGCATTGCGCGACTTCCTGGGTCGCCCGCGCGAGCGGCGGCTGCCGCGGGAACTCGGCTGGATCTACGATCTCCTGAACCGCCACGGCAGCATCGCGTACGCGCAACAGGCCTCGCGCGACCTCGCGACCGCGGCCGTCGCCGAGTTCGAGACCGCCTTCGCCGGGACGAAGGACGAGCAGGCGAAGCAGTTCGTCCGCCAGATTCTCGACTACGTCGTCGAGCGCGAAACCTGAGCACCGAGATGCCACAGGTGATTCGCGACGGCAGGATCCTGCAGGAGGCCACCCGGCTGGCAGCCGACGGAGAGCTCGGAAACTCGGACGCCATCGCCCTCCTGCAGATTCCTCACCGCCCGGAGGAGCTCAAGGAGGTGCTGTCCAGGTTCGCCAGTCAACTGACGCGCGAGGCAAGAAGCAAGCTGACACTGGCCGCGTTCGTACCGTTGCCGGACAACGTGAACAACCAGCGCTATGAGCCGATCTTCGATCGGTACCCGATCACAGGGAAGACCTACACGACCGCCGCGGGCACGGTGGTCCTGAACGAAGTCCAGTACTACAACGGCCAGATGGTGCAGCTCTACGGCGCGTGCACCAACGTCGAGGCGGTCGCCAGGGAACTGGCGGAGAGCGGCTACAAGCCGTTGACCCTGAGGCAACCCGACGGCCGCGAGAGTGCGATCGTCCAGTTCTGGTCGCACCAGCTGACCGATACCTCGCTCGAGCCCTACAACGCCATGTTCATCATCGTCGCCGCCGTTTCCGACGATGCGCCCGCCTGCGAATCGTCCTTCAGGGCCGACGCCAACGGGGTTTCGAGCGTGCTGTCGATGTTCGACGGCCGCGTCGATCCGACCACCGGCATCTACGAGAACCGGGCCAGGCTCTGGTACGTGCGGCTTCTCGATTCGACCCAGGTCGCCATCGACGTGGGGCGCGAGCGGATGGGGACCGACAAGCGGCCCGGGACCATCAAACTCAGTCGCGCGGGAGAACAACTGAGGTTCTCGATCGCGAACGGCGATCGACGCACGGTCGCCACGATCAAGCTGGTGCCCTACCGGGATGCGACAGCGCTCCTGCCCGAACTGTCGCAGGCTGCAGCGACCGCCGGGATCGCGTTTCACCCGCTGCCGTCGGGAACCGAGTACGTCTATCCCGGCGTCGCACGCATCGGCACGGGCCCGGTCGTGAACTGGCAGTGGCGAACCGACGTCGTGCCTCGATTCCAACCTGCGACGCCGGATACGATCGTCTTCGATCCAAGTTCCGAAGAAGGCCGGATGCTGATCGATTGGGGATTCCGGCCGGCGGTGCTCGGCTACATCCCCAACGTGCGCGGCGTCGTCACCGGCGTTCCCGAGAACGTGCTCCCGCGGCGGCGACGCATCCGTATCGAAGCAGCGTAGACCACCGTGGCGCTTCGTATCGACTCGTTCAGTGCAGGGATTCCAGCAGCGATCGAGCCGCCGTGAGATCGAGCGTGTCGAATCCTTCGGTGAACCAGTTGTAGATCGGGGTGAGTACTTCGCGCGCGGCGTCGTGCCGGCCGCGTTCGACGAGCAGCTGCGCAAGCGTGGTGGCGCCCCGCAGTTCCCAGGACTTGGCCTGCTGCAGGCGCGCCCAGTCGATGGACGCGTGCAGCAGGGGTTCCGCCTCCTGATCCCTGCCTAGTTTCATCAGCATCCACCCTTTCAGTCGCAGCACTTCGGCGAAGTGCGAGCGTTCCTGCCAGCCCGGACGCTCGATCTGGTCCAGGGCTTCGTCGATGGTCTCGAGGGCCGCGTCCAAGTCGCCTTGCAACGCGAGGGCCTCCGCAAGCGCCGACTTGAGGTACGGAACACGCGTGTGACCCCCGAGCTTGTTCCAGTTCTCGATGCCCTGACGCAACAGGAAGACCGCCTCGGACAAGTGGCGACCACGCAGCCGCGCGAGACCTTCGACCTGCGGCACCATCACTTGGTAGAGGATGCGGATGTCCTGCTCGCGCGCCAGAGCATCGGCCTCGCGGACCCGCTCCGCCAGTTGCTCGGGCTCGCAGCGATAGTCGAAGGGATAGGCGCCGACCGTCAAGGCATACCCGAGATCGAGAGCGTGTCCCAGTCGGCGCGCATGAGCATCCTTCTCGTTGCTGATCTGCACGGCGCGATCCGGATAACCCATCATCCAGGTCCAATGCGCCGACCACCCCAGATACACGGTTCTCGTGTCATGGCCGGTGAGCTGGATCCATCGATCGGCGCGCTGCGGATCGTACAGGGCGATGCCGCGGTCGCCGTGCTCGCGCGCTTCAAGCAACTGGCCGAGATAGAAATGGGAAATCATCGCCGCGGTATGTCCGAGCACCCGCAGATCGAGGTCGCCGGCCTTGTCACCTTCGGCAAGCATCCGTTCGGCCCACCCGACGGATTCCGCGACGCGCCCCTGGGTGAGAGTGTTGATCCACACGCCGTAGAGCCCCATCAGCAGGCTCTCGGGCGTACCCTGTTTCTTCGCGAGGTTGAGGATGGCGGTGGCATTCGTATCCACGTCGGACGCCGGCCAGCCGCGCCATCCGATCAGGGCACCGTTGAGGGGTTCCCGGATCGACAGTTCGAGCCCATCGCGCTCCGACGAGGGCGGGAGCTGTTCGATGAGCGACAACGCCGCCCGGAAATGGCCGACCGCTTCCTGGAGCGCCTCCTTGCGTGCGGCGAGCTTGCCCGCCTCGTGCCACCACCGGATGGCGGCGACCGGATTGCCGGCGCGAGCATGGTGATGGGCCAGCAGTTCCGGCTCGTTGGCGATGCGGTCGGCGAATTCGTGCTCCAGCACCTGGGCGAGTTGCGCGTGCAATTCCTGCCGCTTGGTCTTCAGCAGCGACTCGTATGCGGCATCCTGCACGAGCGCGTGCTTGAAGACGTAGGTGGCATCCGGCGTCGTGCCACGTCGGTACAACAACCCGGCTTCGGTCAACCTGTCCAGGGCGGTCTCGATCTGTTCGCCCTGCAGCGCCGGAATCCGCGCCAGCAGTCCGGGGGAAAACTCCCGGCCGATGCAGGCACCGATCTGGATGACGGACTTCACCGGCGAGAGCCGGTCGAGACGCGCCAGCAGCGAATCGCGAAGCGAGGCCGGGATCGACGACTCCGGCAACCCGGAGCGCAACGCGCCTCGGCCGTCTGCCTCTCCCAGCACGCCGGACTCCAGCACCGACTTGGTCAGTTCCTCAACGAACAACGGCACTCCATCGGTGCGCGCGACGATCTGGTCCAGCACCTCCGCCGAGAGTCCACTGCCCCGCGCGACGTTGGTCACCAGTTCGGCGCCTTCACGAGCATCGAGGCGATCCAGCGAAATCAGATCAGCGTACGGCAAACCGCTCCAGGGCGGCTCGAATTCCGGACGAAAGGTGATCACGAGCAGGACGTGCAGGTACCGCAGCCGGGCAATCAGTACCTCGAGCGCCTTCAGACTGGTGTTGTCGATCCAGTGGGCATCCTCGAAGAGCATGAGAACCGGGTTGCGCCGCGAGAGCGCCTCCACCTGATCCGCCAGTGCCTGCAGTGTTCTTTCCTTGCGCTTGGGCGGCGAGAGATTCAGCACCGGGTACCGGTCGACGGGGAGCGCCAGCAGCGCCGCAAACAGAGGGGCCGTTGCGGCGCGCTGCCTCGGGGTACCCGCGAGGATGGCTTCGAGCTTGTCGAGCTTCTTCTCGGCAGTGTCGTCCCGGACGAATCCTGCGACGAACTCGATCTGCTCGGTGATCGGATAGAGCGACGAGTTGATGTGGTACGGCGAACACTGATAACGCAGCGTGATGTACTGCTGGGTGCCGATCTGCTCCCGCAGGGCTCGCGTCAAACGCGATTTGCCGATACCGGGTTCCCCTCTGACCGATACGACCCGGCCGTTGCCTTCACAAGCCTGCTGCCAGCAGCTCAACAGCAGCGCGCACTCCTCGTGGCGCCCTACCAGCGGCGTCAGCGTCATCGCGCCGCGAACCGCCTCGAATCGCCCGCGCGGCTTCGCGACGGCTTGCACCCGCCACGCGCGAACCGGCTCCGCCACGCCCTTCAGCTGGTGCAAGCCCAGATCGCGCAGTTCGAAGGCCGCACCAACGAGGCTGCGTGTAGCCGGCGCAATCACGATGGCGTTGGGGTCGGCCAATCCCTGCAGTCGTTCCGCCAGATTGGGAGTCTCTCCAACGGCAAGGCGACCCTCCGCCGGATCTCCCGGGATGATTTCGCCGACGACCACGGTTCCGGTCGCCACCCCGATTCGCACCGCCAGCGGCGGCGTCGCCTTCACCTGCCCGACGGCGTGGACGATTTCGAGAGCCGCCCGCAAGCTGCGCTCGGCGTCATCCTCATGCGCAATCGGCCAGCCGAAGTAGGCCATCAACCCATCGCCCTGATACTGCGCCACATAGCCGTCGTACCGAGCCACCGCGTCCTGGCACGTCTTGCGGAAAGCGTGCACCAGCGCCCGCAGTTCCTCGGGATCGAGGCGTCCGGCCAGGGATGTGGATCCCACGAGATCGCAGAACATCACCGTGAGCTGCCGCCGCTCGGCATCGCGAGCAACACCGAGGTCCGGGTGTCGACTCGAGGACTGGGCGAGAGCGGCGTCGCGAAGCTTCTGGATGGCGACCAGGATCTTGCGCCGCGGGCCGGTCGGCAGATTCAGCCGGTCGATGTCCGACTCGGTGAGATCGGGCAGGATCTCGAACGTGATCTCGTGCTGCGCGAACACACCGATGTACTTCTCGAACCCGAGCGCCTTCAACCACTCCTGGATGCCGGTCACGGGGCTCCCGGCATATCCGAATCCGCATCGCACCGAGTCACGGCGCAACGAGCATCCTGGCTCGCGGCAACCACGTGGGTTCGCACGCGATTGACGTTCCCCAGCGGTGCGCAATCGGCCATGGTATTCCTGCCCACGTTGATGCGAACGCTGTCGCACGCTTCGGCGCCGAGCACCGATCGGGGAAGCAGGGTGAGCCGGGCGACTCTGTGGAACGGCGCCTCGGCCTCCGACCATTCGACAGCGGCATTCTCGATCCAGAAATCGGCATCCCGCTGCCTGCCCTGGTACGTCAAACGCTCGACATCCAGGAACTGCAGCCCGAAGTCGAACGAACTCATCGTTGCATCCTCGTCGAGATGCCGGATCAACTCGTCACGCAACGCATTCGGATTGCGCCGCGCGAGGGGCCGCGCAATGTTTTCGGCAGCGGGCCAGGCCGAGTACTTCACGACGTCCTGCGACCCGTGGCGAAACGGCGTACAGCTCCAGTAGCGCAGCTGCTGATAGGGCCGCACCGGCTGGCGTGACTGCCGCATCACGCCCGCCATGGTCTGCGCGAAGGCCAGCTGGTCCCGGAACGGCAGCGACTGCAGGGTCGTGGCCTGGTTCGGAGCTCCGAAGACCTTTGCGTACAGCATCAGCGAGCGCACGTCGTTGAACGGGAGCGCGGGCGAGCTCTGCATCGAGTAGTCCTGTCGCGCACCCGCACCCTCTCCGACCGACGGCGTGAGTTGGACGCAGAACGCCATGCCACGCACGTCCGGCCTCGAGTCGCTGTGCACGCTGGGCTCCGAATTCGAGAACCGGACCGTCGCGGGATAGGCGCCGGGGTACGCGTAGATCCCCTTGGCCAGCCGGGCGGCAAGTGCTGCATCGCGCCCCTGTGCGACCTCGAACACCTCGAAGACGGCCCGGGCGCAGACACCCTTCGCATGGACCCCGCGGCACAGCGGCCGGTTCTCCTCGATCGCCGTGCGTGCCTGGAGCGCGCGGAACCCGCGGATCATCTCCTCGATCCGGGCCGCTTCGGTGGCGGGATCATCGTCCATCGCGTTCGCGCCCTCGGTACTCACCATCCCGGACCAGCGTCGCCTCAGTCACAGCGGCGCCATGCGACGCATCGACGTTCGCAGCGGCCACACCCGGTTCGGCCCCGGGCATCGCATCGTGAAACAGCATCTGCCAACCAACCTCCTGAAACAGGTCGTCCGGTTCGAATGCCATCGTCAAGCGGGAAGCTGACCTTATCACGCCTGCCGGGGCGTCTCAAGGCGCGGCGCCGAGCGGGAGTGCCGAGGTCATGGGAGCGCGACGGTTCCCCTTACGGCAGCGGCCCGCAGCGGAGCGGGCTCGGGCCCCTGGCCGGCTCATCGTATACTTCGATTCTTGAATCAACGAGTAATCGCCGGATAGGCCGCAGTCCGTCTGCGAGCCAGTGCGACCCGGCATGAAGGCCTGGACAAGAATGCGCTTTCTCATCGCCCAGATGCAGCACGAGACCAACACGTTCTCGCCCGTGCCCACTCCCTGGGAAGCCTTCGGCAAGAACGGTCCCTATCTTGGAGCGCAAGCTCTCGAGGCGATGCGCGGCACGCGCATGGCGATCGGTGCGTTCATCGACATCGCGGAGCGCGCAGGTGCCGAGATCGTGGTGCCCGTGGCGGGTTACGCCTCGCCGAGCGGCCCGGTGGACGGCAAGGCCTATGACCGCTTCTGCGACCTGATCTGCGACGCGGCCGCCAAGGGCTGCGACGCGATCATGCTGGACCTGCATGGCGCCATGGTGGTGGCCGACCGCACCGACGATGGTGAAGGCACGCTGCTCGAGAAGGTCCGTGCGGTCGCGCCGAAGACGCCGATCGCCGTGTCGCTCGATCTTCACGCCAACGTGACCCCGGCGATGGTGCGCAATTGCGACATCCTCACCGGCTACAAGACCTACCCGCACGTCGACATGTACGAATCCGGCGAGCTCGCGGGCAAGATCCTGATGCGCATGCTGGCGGGCGAAGTGAAGCCGGTCATCGCCTTCGGTCAGCGTCCGCTGCTCGCACAGACGCTGCGCATGAACACCGACGAGCAGCCGATGCAGTCCTTCGTCGGCGCCGCCCGAGCAGAGGAGAAGAACGGCATCCTCGCCGCGACCGCCTTCGGCGGCTTTCCCGCGGCCGACATCCACGACGCAGGGTTGAGTGCCGTGGTCGTCGCCGACGGCGATCCCGAAAAAGCCCTGATGGCGTGTGACCGCATGCTCGGCATCGCCTGGTCGCACAAGGAGGACTACATCTATCACGGCGAGCCGCTCGACCGTGCCATCACGCGCGCGAAACAACTCGAGGTCGAGACTGGTGGTCCGATCCTGCTGCTGGACCACGCGGACAACTGCGCATCGGGCGCGACCCAGGACACCATGCACGTCCTCAAGGCCGCACTCGATCAGGGTCTCACCGGCATCGCCGTGGGGCCGATCCGCGACCCGGAGACCGTCGATGCGTGCGTGCGCGCCGGTGTCGGCGCGTCGGTGAAGGTGCAGGTCGGCGGCAAGATGGACATGCCGCAGATCGGCGTGAAGGGTGAACCGCTGCCGCTCGAAGGCGTCGTGCGCGCCATCACCGACGGCGAATACACGATCACCGGCCCGCAGCTCACGGGCGTGCGCTGCTACATGGGGCGCACGGTGGTGCTCGACACCGGGGCCGCGGAGATCGTGATCACCGAACGCAACCAGGAACCGTGGGATCGCGGCGTCTTCACCAGTGTGGGCATCGACCCGACCCGCAAGCGGTTCCTGCTGCTCAAGTCGCGCATGTACTACCGACCCGTGTTCCTGCCGATCGCCAAGGGCGCCGTGCTGTGCGACGGCGTGGGCGTCGGTTCCTCCGACAATTCCATCTTCCGCTTCGAGAAGGTGCGACGGCCCATGTATCCGCTCGACACCGGTTTCGCCTGAAGCGCGCACCTGCATTCCATCAGGAGAGTTCCATGAACAAGCCGCTCGATATCGCCACCCAGGTCAAGGACATCCCTCATTTCATCCACGGCCGAGAAGTGACGGGCACCAGTGGACGGACCAGCGATGTCTTCAATCCCGCGTTCGGACGCGTGACCGGCAAGGTCGGCCTGGCATCCCCGGCGGAAGTGAACACCGTGGTGCAGGCCGCGAAGAAGGCGTTCCCGGGCTGGGCTGCGACGCCGCCCATCAAGCGCGCCCGCGTGCTGTTCCGCTTCAAGGAACTGGCCGAAAAGCATCAGGACGAGGTCGCCGCTGCGATCACAGCCGAGCACGGCAAGGTCTTTTCGGATGCCAAGGGCGAGATGACCCGCGGCCTGGAAGTGGTCGAGTTCGCCTGCGGCATCCCGCAACTGCTGAAGGGCGAGTACACGGAACAGATCGGCTCCGGCATCGACTCCTGGTCGGTGCGCCAGCCGCTCGGCGTGGTCGCCGGCATCACGCCGTTCAACTTCCCAGCGATGGTGCCCATGTGGATGTTCCCGGTGGCGGTCGCGTGCGGCAACGCGTTCATCCTGAAACCGTCGGAGCGCGATCCGTCGGCGAGCCTGCTGCTCGCAAACCTGCTGAAGGAAGCGGGTCTGCCCGACGGCGTCTTCAACGTCCTGCAAGGCGACAAGGTGGCCGTGGACGGTCTGCTGACCCACCCCGACGTGGCCGCGGTGAGCTTCGTCGGTTCGACGCCGATCGCCAAGTACATCTACGAAACCGGCGCGAAGCACGGCAAGCGCGTGCAGGCGCTCGGCGGCGCCAAGAACCATCTGGTGGTGATGCCCGACGCCGATCTCGATCAGGCGGTCGACGCGCTGATAGGTGCGGCCTACGGTTCCGCGGGCGAGCGCTGCATGGCGATCTCCGTGGGCGTGGCGGTGGGCGACGTCGGTGACAAGCTGGTGGAACGCCTGCAGCAGCGTGTGAAGACGCTGAAGATCGGTGTCGGCACCGACGATAGCTCCGAGATGGGCCCGCTGGTCACAGGGCAGCACCTCTCCAAGGTGAAGGGTTACGTCGACCAGGGCGTGAACGAAGGTGCGAAGCTGGTGGTGGATGGTCGCGGCTTCAAGGCGGCGGGCTGCGAGGATGGTTTCTTCCTCGGCGGCTGCCTGTTCGATGACGTGAAGCCCGGCATGACCATCTATCGCGAGGAGATCTTCGGACCGGTGCTGTCCATCGTGCGCGTGCCGGATTTCGATGCGGCCATGCAGCTAGTGAACGGGCACGAATACGGCAATGGCACGTCCATTTTCACGCGCGACGGCGATGCTGCGCGCGAGTTCACCATGCGCGCCCAGATCGGCATGGTCGGCGTGAACGTGCCGATCCCGGTCCCGGCGGCGTTCCACAGCTTCGGCGGCTGGAAGGCCTCGCTCTTCGGCGACCACCACATGTACGGTCCCGAAGGCGTACGCTTCTTCACGCGCATGAAGACCATCACGCAACGCTGGCCCACCGGCATCCGCGCCGGGGCCGAGTTCATGATGCCCACGACGAAGTGACCTGAAGCAGGAGGTAACCATGGGCCGGATCGGAGTTGCAGCAATCGTCATCGTCGCGCTGCTCGGTGCCTGCGGGAAACAGGAACCGCCGGCGCCCCAGGCCACCTCCTCGTCAGACGAGCGCGTGAAGAACGCCGACAAGCTGATGCTGCCGGCCCGCGAGGGTGCGAAGACCATGAACGCCGCCGACAAGGTGGGCGACGTCTACAAGGCGCAGAAGGAAGCGACCGACAAGCAGGTGGAAGAGTCCACCAAGTAGCCATGGCGCGCATCGCGGACATCGAGCACCTGCGGCGCCTGATCGGCGATCCCAATCCGCAGGTCGCGTACAAGATGCATCGCCGCCTCACGGCGACCGCGCGTGAATACGTCGCGCGCTCGCCCCTGTTCCTGTTGGGCACCGTGGATGCGAATGGCCAACCGATGGTGTCGCCCAAGGGCGATCCTGCAGGCTTCGTGCACGTCGAGGACGACACGACGCTGCTCATCCCCGAGCGCAAGGGCAACAAGCTCGTGTTCACGCTGACGAACGTGCTCTGCAATCCGCGAGTAGCGCTGATCTTCCTGGTACCGGGTACGGACGAGACGCTGCGGGTCGAGGGCGAAGCGGAGCTGCTGGACGATCCGGCAATGTGCGTGCGCTTCCAGGAGCGGGGGCGACCGGCGCTACTGGTGATGCGGATCCGCGTGACCAACTGCTACTTCCATTGTGCGAAGGCGTTCCTGCGTGGTGCCCTCTGGAAGCCGCAAACCTGGCCGGAGCGCATGAAGGTCAGCTTCGGCGCCGAGATCGCGGCGAACGGCGGTCTCGGGAAGGAGGAGGTCGCGGCGTTCGATGAGGCGGTGCAGGGAAGGTATCGGACGGATTTGTAGCGGCTGGCCCCCATCCCAACCTTCCCCCACGCAATGCGTGGGGGAAGGGGTGTACTTCCCCTCCTCCGGCGAAGCCGGGGGCGGGTTAGGGTGGGGGGGCAGCTAAGCTCCGAACCCCACCCGCTGCATCAACCGCAACGCCGCTCCCGGCGCCGGCTCCTCGAACACCGCCACGCCGTTCACCATCACCCGTTCGAGCAGCGCATCGGCAAAGTACCGCTCGAGCCAAGGCTGCAGCACGGCCCCATCGGCCGCGGACAACCGCTCGGTCAGCGTCAGGTGGAACCGGAACTCGTCCATCACGTACGGATAGCCCCAACGCTCGAAGTGTTCGCGTTGACGCTCCGACAGCACCGACGGATCACGGCGGGACCGATCGGCCGCCGACAGCGGTGCGCGCAAGGCATCGAAGAACTCGACGCACTGAGCTGCAAGTTCCTCCAGCACGTTCGCCGACTGTGCCGGCACCAGCGCGAGGAACCCTTCGATCGTTCCGACCCGCAGCGGCGGCAATGGAAACGTCTCGCGGCGCGCGCAGAAGCGCTCCACCTCGACCACCAGATCGTCCGCCGAAAAGCCCTCTGCCAAGGTGAACGGCGCCTTCAGCGTGGCGTGCCAGCCGTAGCGACGCGGCGATTCGGTCACCTGGCGCTGGCGACCCGGCGACAACCCATGCACCGTGGGTGGAGCGACGATCCCGCGCGACCCCGGATCGCGTCCGAGCCAGCGCACACCGGCGGTCCACAGCAGGCTGTCGCTCGGCGGCGCGAAATAGAGTGCGTAGCGAGGCATGGTGTTGCCGCGGTAGGTTACTCTCTCGGGTCCCTCCGGAAAACGCCGATGCCCGCTCCCCGCTCCGTCACCGTCGACGAACTCGTCGACCGCTACGAAGGCATACTGCTCGACGCCTACGGCGTCCTGCTGACCGAAGCCGGGCCGCTGCCCGGCGCGGCTCAGTTCGTCAGGCGCCTGAACGATCTCGGCAAGCCGTTCTGCGTCCTCACCAACGACGCGGCCAAGCTGCCCTCCACCACCGCCCGCCGCCTGCAGGCCATGGGCGTCGACGTGCCGGCAGAGCGCGTCGTGACTTCCGGATCACTGCTGGCCGCGCATTTCGCACGACACGGCCTGCGGGACCGGCCGTGTGCAGTCCTCGGCCCGCCCGACAGCGTGCACTACGTGCTCGAAGCCGGCGGTCGCATCGTGCCCGCCCACTCGGACTTCAAGGTCCTGGTCATCGGTGACGAAAGCGGCTTCGACTTCATCGCCACCATGGACGCGGCACTGTCGAGTCTGTTCGCACGCATCGATCGCGGCCTGGCCGTGCACCTGGTCGTCCCCAATCCCGATCTGGTCTACCCCGCCGGCATCGGTGCCTTCGGTTTCGCGGCCGGCACGCTCGCCGCGATGTTCGAGGGTGCGCTCGCCCTGCGCTATCCGGATCGACCGGAGCTGCGCTTCGTGCGGCTCGGCAAGCCCCACACACCGATCTACGAGGAAGGCCTGCGCCGCATCGGCACGAAGAACGCATGCATGATCGGTGACACGCTCGAGACCGACATCCGCGGGGCCAACAGCGCCGGCATCGATGCCGTTCTCATCGGCACCGGCGTATCGGTGCCCGATTGGGCCACAACCCCCCCTGCCCTGCGTCCGGCCGCAACCCTCGCCGGCCTCAGCCCATGAATCCGCACTTCGTCGCCGTCCTGCTCGCCATGTGCGCCTTCGTCATACCGACGGCGGGACGCTTCGTCTTCACGCCGATCCTGCCGTTGATGCAGACGGACTTCGGGGTGTCCATCGTGGCTGCCGGCTGGCTCGCCGCGGCCAATCACCTCGGCTATCTCGCGGGTGCCCTGACCGCCATCCGATTTCCGTTGTCGGAGCGCGGGACCATCCGGGTCGGGCTGGCCGGCGTGGTGCTCAGCATCGCGGCGATGGCGGGCGTACAGAGCGTCGAAGCCTGGTTCGCATTGCGGGTGATCGCGGGGGTGACATCCGCATGGCTGCTGATCCACACGTCGGCCTGGGGCCTGCGCAACGCGGTTGCGGCGCAACGCCCGCAATGGAGCGCCTACGTTTTCGGAGGCTCCGGCCTCGGCATCATCACCACCGGGGTGCTGTGTGCGTTCTGGACGCTGAACGGTGGCGGGGCAGCGGGTGCCTGGCTCGCCTGCGGCATCCTGCTCGGCGTCTTCGCACTGATCGTCTGGCCGCGTGCCGGCGACGCAGGCGTGCACCTGCAAGCTGCGAAAATCGCGACGACGCACGCGCCGATCCCGGGCATCGGCCGTCTGATCTTCGCCTACGGCCTGTGCGGCTTCGGTTACGTCACCGCGGCGACTTTCCTGCCCGTGCTGGCGCGTCAGGTGCTGGGACCTTCCGGCGGCTACGTCTGGTTCTGGCCCATGTTCGGGGTCGCCGCGATCGTCTCGACCTTTCTCGCCGCGCGACTCGGCGTTCGGGTCGGCGACATCGTTGCCTTCCGCTGGTGCGCGGTGGTGATGGGCATCGGGAATGCGGCAATGGCGCTGCTGTCGGCCAGTTCGGCGCTCGCGTTCGGAACCATTGCCGTCGGCGGGACGTTCATGGTCGCGACGATGATCGGTTTGCGCGAGGCACGCAGCCGCGCACCCAATGATGCGACCCGGGTAATCAGTCGCATGACCATCGCGTGGGCGGTGGGGCAATGCGTCGGTCCGGTGGTCTCAGCCTATCTCACCGGTGCCAAGGAGAGCTTCACCATCGCATTGTGGGTCGCCGCGGGAGCCACCTTCGTGGCGAGCGTCGTGACGCCGCCGCGCCTCGGGCGATGACGATGGAAGAGCAACTTCCTCACCACGGAGAACACGGAGGAGCACGGAGCGGGCACGGAGGAATCCCGGGTTGTCTTTCTCCGTGCCCCTCCGTGTTCTCCGTGGTGAAAGCCGCTCCTTCCGACATCACCGCGACGAACGCGCTAATCTAGCCGGCATGGCCCGCCAGATCTTCACCAACGCCCGCGTCGTCACGCCCGACGAGGCCTTCCTCGGCACCGTGGAACTGCACGCCGGCAGCATCGTGCGGGTCGACGTCGGCGCGACGAATGCGCCGGGAGCGGAAGACTTCCGCGGCGACTACCTGCTGCCCGGACTGGTCGAGATCCACACCGACAACCTCGAGAAGCACCTCGAACCAAGGCCCGGCGTACGCTGGCCGGCCGTCTCCGCACTGCTCACGCACGACGGCCAGGTGGCCGCAGCGGGCATCACGACCGTGCTCGACGCCATGGGCATCGGCGATTTCGACGACCGGGCGCTGCGCGCCCAGGGCCTGCAGGATGCCGTCGCGGCGCTGAACCATGCGCGCGACGCCGGTCTGCTGCGAGCCGATCACTGGCTCCACCTGCGCTGCGAACTGCCGTGCGACAACGTCCTGCCCATGACCGCGGAGTTCATCGATGATCCCCACGTGCGCCTCGTGTCGCTTATGGATCATACGCCAGGCCAGCGCCAGTGGATGAACATCGAGAAGTTCCGCATCTACACCCAACGCAACCAGCGCTGGACCGAGGATTACCTGAACGAGGTGGTGGCCGAGCGCCAGGACATGCGCGACCGCAACGCCGAGCGCAATCGCGAAGCACTCCTCGCGCTGTGCGTGGAACGCCGTCTCGCCATCGCGAGTCACGACGACACCATCGTGGAACACATTCACGACGGTGTCGAAGCCGGGATCTCCATCTCCGAGTTTCCGACCACGGAAGTCGCGGCCCGCTCCGCTCGCGAGCATGGCATGAAGATCGTGATGGGCGCGCCGAACCTCGTCCGCGGCGGTTCCCATTCCGGCAACGTCTCGGCCCTGGAGCTCGCGCGTCTCGACCTGCTCGATGCGCTGTCATCCGATTACGTCCCGCACGCACTTCTTCACGCGGCGTTCCTGCTGCACGAGCACGCCGGCTGGAGCCTGCCGAACGCCATCGCCACCGCGTCGCTCAACCCGGCACGCATGGTCGGCCTGGCGGATCGCGGCGCGATCGCCATCGGCCAGCGTGCCGACCTGGTTCGCGTTCGCATCCTGGACGGAGTCCCCGTTCCCGTGGCTACCTGGCGCACCGGCAATCGGATCGCGTAGCGGGTTAGTATCTCGCAGCAGGCGTCGCCAGCGCGACCGGCGACGGGAGGAAGCGAATCCGCTCCCTTCGAGCCAACGACAAGAAGCATACGAGGAGAAGACATGAAACGGACGGCATCGGCTGCTGCCTTCCTCTGCCTGATCGCACTCGGCGCGGTGGTCCCCGCTCGGGCGCAACAGACACTTACCATCGGCCTCATTCCGTCGGAAGATCCACGCATGGTGGTCACCGAGGCGCAGCCGCTCATCGACCGCCTTGCGCAGATCCTCAGGATGGATGTCAAACCCTTCGCTGCGACCGACTACAACGGGGTCATCGAGGCGATGCGGGCAAAGAAACTGGATGTTGCCTTCTTCGGCCCGTTCTCCTACGTGCTCGCGGTGCAGGTGGCCGACGCCGAAGCATTCGCGGTCATCCCCATCGCGAAGGCCGGCGGCACCTATCGCAGCCAGATCATCGCCCGCAAGGATCGCGGCATCGCATCGTTGGCGGACCTCAAGGGGCGAACGTTTGCCTTCGTCGACCCCGCGTCCACCTCCGGCTTCCTGTTCCCCAAGGCGGCGTTGCTGAAGGCCGGCTACGACCCCGACATCTTCTTCAGCCGCACCATCTTCTCGGGCGGGCACGACGCGAGCGCGATGGCGGTCCAGAACGGCAAGGTGGACGCGGCCGCGGTCGCCGACGGCCTGCTGGAGACGGCGATTGCGCGCGGGACGATCAACAAGGACGAACTGATGGTCGTCTGGACCTCCGATCCCATCCCCGGCCTCCCCTTCGCCATGCGCCGCGATCTGCCGCCGGAGCTCAAGAAGCGCATCGTGGCCGCGTTCGGTGAACTGCACGACATCCCCTGGGGCAAGCACGGCACGATCACCCATCTGGTCGCCACCAACGACGCGGCATACGACGTGGTGCGCGACGCTGCCAAGGTGCTAAAGCTCGATCTGAAGAAGATGAAATGATCGAGGTCCGCGACCTCGCGAAGCGCTACGGCAACGTCACGGCGCTGGCTGGCGTCAGCCTGAGCATCGCGGCAGGCGAGTTCGTCGTCGTCCTGGGGCCGTCGGGCGCCGGCAAGTCGACACTGCTCCGTTGCATCAATCGACTGGTCGCACCCGATTCGGGCGAGGTGCGCGTAGCCGGGCAGACCGTGGATGTGGGGCGCGCGCAGCTGCGCGACGTGCGTCGCGACATCGGCATGATCTTCCAGGACCACAATCTCGTGCCGCGTCTGTCGGTGCTGAAGAACGTGCTCACCGGCCGCCTCGCCTCGATGCCGCTCGTCCCGTCGCTGTTCCAGATATTCCCCACGACGGACCTGGCACTCGCGTTCGACTGTCTCGCCCGGGTTGAACTGAGGGACCGGGCGTGGGATCGCGCGGATCGCCTGTCGGGCGGGCAGCAACAGCGCATCGGCATCGCCCGCGCGCTCGCACAGCAACCGAAGGCCATACTGGCGGACGAGCCGGTCGCGAGTCTCGACCCGAAGACCGCACGAGTGATCCTCACCGACCTGCGGCGTGCCGCCCACGAACTGGGCATCGCGGTGCTCTGCAATCTGCACCAGGTCGAACTCGCGCGAGAGTTCGCCGATCGCGTGGTCGGGATCGCACGGGGGCAGGTGGTGTTCGAAGGCCGTCCGGCCGACCTGTCCGCGGAAGCGTTGGGTTCGATCTACCCGGAAAGGGCCGACGGCTCGGCGTCCGCCACGCCGTGAGTTCACCGCGCATCGCTTTCGTTCTAGGGCGCCCGTGGGATCTTCGCAAGGCGGCGAAGTGGTTGGTTGCCGTCATATTGCTGCTGGCGTTCCTCGCGTGGTCCGCCCGCAAAGTCGAACTCGATTTCGCGGAGCTGGTCCGTGGCGCGGGTTGGATGGGCGATTTTCTCGCCCGCATGCTGCCGCCCAACTGGGCCTACCTCGAGACGCTCCTCCCGAAGGCCGGCGAGACGCTGCAGATCGCCTTGTGGGGTACGCTCCTCGCGCTCGTCCTCTCACTGCCGCTCACGTTCCTCGGTGCGCGCAACTTCAGTCCCAGTCCGGTGCTGTACCACGGCGTGCGCCAGATCTTCAACGTGGTTCGCGGCATCAACGAACTGGTGTTCGCGCTGCTCTTCACCGCCGCGGTGGGCCTCGGCCCATTCGCAGGCGTGCTGGCGCTAGCGATCCACGGCGCGGGCATGCTCGGCAAGTTCTTCTCGGAGGCGATCGAGGAGGTGGATGCGGGTCCGGTGGAAGCCCTGCGTGCCACCGGCGCGCGGCCGCTGCAGATTGCGGCGTTCGGTGTGCTCCCGCAGGTCTGGCCGGCCTGGATCTCCGCGGCGCTCTACCGCTTCGAAACCAACCTGCGTTCGGCCACGGTGCTTGGCATGGTGGGCGCCGGCGGCATCGGCTTCGAGTTGATCGCCAGCATGAAGCTGTTCCAGTACGAGGATACGGCCATCTGCGTGCTGGTGATCCTGGCACTCGTCATGACGACCGATGCGCTGTCGTCGAAGCTGCGGGCGATGGTTCTCGCGGCCTGAAGCCGCAAAAAAAAAGAGGGCCGCCCGAAGGCGGCCCTCGCGAACCGGACCGCCGCCGCTCAACCGATCGGCGGCCTGGAGCCATTGCCGGACGCCGGTGCGTCGGAGACCGCCCGAAGCTCTATTTGGTACTGCCGCTCCAGCGCCGCGATCGTCACGGTCCGGTTCTCGCAAGCGAGGCGCGCGATGGCAAAGCGCTTCGCGAGATCCCAATGATGGTCGCGCGCCAGATCGTCCAGGGAATCGACGATGTCTTCGATGTCCGCATACAGAGCAGGGCGCGACTGCGGAGCACGGCGCCGGCATGCCGGCGCCGCAACCCGGTACCAACGTTGCCATCCGACCAGAGCAGCGGTCCATGCAAGCAGCGCCAGCACGGCGGCGACGTCGAACAGGAGGTGCCTAGCGGTACCGATCATCACTCAGGCAGCCTCAGTTCCCCGCCGACCACGAAACCGGCGGCTGCCGGCGCGTACGGGAGGGATTTCGGTAGCGCGGTGTGCGGTCGTGGGACTCCTCCCGCCACCCTTGCAGCGGATGCAGCAGTTCGCGTTGCGGACGTCGTTGGAAAGGGTCGCGATGCCCGTCCGGCCGGCCATAGTCGGCGAACACCCGATCGAGTGCCGATGCCTGACTTCCCGCACCGAACCATCGACGTACGTACCTCAAGAGTTCCGTTCCCATGTCATGCTCCTGGTGGGACATCATCGGGCGGGCAATCGCTGCGCGACCGCTCGAAACCGGGCATGCTTGCCTCCGGATGTCGCGGGCTGAAATCGAGCACGATTCCCAGTGTCGCGATTCGATGCCAGCCGACCGGCTCGGCACCGTAGATCGAATGCCAGGCCGCACGGTAGGCGCGCGCGAGCACAAACAGCGGTGTCGTGTCTTCCTCCTTGCCCGTCGAGACGTTGAATACCCGGCATTCCATGGTCCTCGCTCCTGCACGCGTTCGGTCCGCGACAGACTCAAGAATGGTCCGTCGAACCGGATCGTCATGGGTGCAGTGTCGCCCCCTGCGGCCGAGCGTGCTTGACCTGGTGCGTCAATCGCTTGACCGTACGCGCCAGGGGTGACGTCGAGCCCGCCCTGCGACCGACGCCGCGGACCAACGTACCTTCAGTCGGGCTTCTTGAGCCGCGTGCGGTACTCGGCGGGCGACACACCGGTCCAGCGCTTGAAGGCCCGGGTGAAGGCACTCTGCTGCGAGAAGCCGAGCAGGAAGGTGATGTCGGTCAGCGAATAGCTGCGATTCTCGAGGTGCCGCAAAGCGAGATCGCGCCGCGTGTCATCCACCAGCTTCTGGTAGGTGAGGTCCGCCTCGGCCAGTTTGCGCTGAAGCGTGCGGCGGCTCATGTGGAGCTGCTCCGCCATCGCATCCTCCGACACTTCACCGGAGCTCAGCTGCTCGAACAACTGCGCCTGGCAACGGGCCACCACGTTGTCCTGATCCCGACGCGCCAGCTGCTCAGCCAGGATCCGATCCAGGGTGGCCGCCAGCTGGCGATTCGACGTGGGCAAGGTCCTGTCGACATCCCGCCGCGCGATCGTGAAGCTGTCCTCTTCCGCGTCGAAGTACACCGTGCAACCGAAGAATCGCCGGTACACGCCGTGCTCCCGCGGCCGTGCCCGCCGCAGTCGCACCGCCAGCGGTCGCAACGACGAGCCGGCATTCATGCGGCACATGTCCACGAGCAGCGAGATCGCGAAATCCATGGTGACGGCATCCGACACTTCGTTGGTCGACTGACGCGCGAGCACGAGCGTCAGTCCGACGGGGGATTCCTCCAGTCGAGTCGACGAGGCCTCGCCCAACAGCCGCCAGTAGCGCACGACGCGTCCAAGACCGGTGCGCAACGTCGAACTCGTGAGCCAAGCGAACCCGAGGGCACCCAGATTCGACGGGTGCCAACAGCGCGCCGCGAGCAGACCGAACGCGGGATCCGGAATCACCGCGGCCGCCGCACGCGCCAGTGCATCCCAGGCACGGGACGGTATCCTCGCCTCCGGGTTGTGCAGCAGAGAGCGATCGATGCCGTGCCGGGCCAGCATCGCCGGCGCGTCCAGACCATGCATCTCCAACACGCGCTCGGCGATCAGGCCGAGCGTGGCGAGCGCAGTCGGCGTCACGCTTGCATCCTTTCCACAAGATCGGATGCCTGCGCATCCCGATCGATTTCCAATGACGAAAGGATACCAGCGCTCCGGCAGAGGTCACCGGATAGGGACGACCCCCGCGGGGGCGCTTGTGCCTTGGAGCGACCCGGCGGCACAAGCAGCAGGCCGCCCGAAGGCGGCCTGCGTAACCCTCATCGATATGGTCCGATCAGATGATCGGGACAGGGATGAAGAAGCGCGCGTCCTCGCGCTGGATCAACACCGCCACGCGGTCCTTCGACTTGGCGATGAGCTTCTCGAGAGCTTCGCCGGACGCGACCGGTTCGCTGTTGAGCGAGAGGATCACGTCGCCCGGGCGAATGCCGGCTTTCGCTGCCGCGCCTTCGGCACGCTCCACCACCACGCCGCCGGCGGCGTTGCCGAGCCGCTGCTTCTCGGCCGGCGTCACCGGTCGCACCACCAGTCCCAATGCCGTCGGCTTAGCGGCCGACTTGGGCGGCTCGACCGCAGCCTGCTGGTTCGGTGCCTCGCCCAGCTTCACACCCACGACCTTCGAAGCGTGATCGCGCCAGATCTCGAGCTTCACATCCGTACCCGGGCGACCCTCGCCGATCATGCGCGGCAGGTCGACGGATTGCTCGACCTGACGACCGTCGACCGCCAGGATGACGTCACCCACCTTGAGGCCTGCGGTTTCCGCCGGGCTCGCCTTCTCGACGCCCGACACGAGCGCACCGCGCGCACGATCCAGACCGAAGCTGCCGGCGAGATCCTTGTTGACCTGCTGGATCGTGACGCCGATGCGGCCACGCTGCACCTTGCCGAACGCGAGCAGATCGCCCTTGACCTTCATCGCAACGTCGATGGGAATCGCGAACGAAAGCCCCATGTAGCCGCCGGTGCGGCTGTAGATCTGCGAATTGATGCCGATCACTTCACCTTGCAGATTGAAGAGCGGTCCACCGGAATTCCCGGGGTTCACCGCAACGTCGGTCTGGATGAACGGCACATAGGCATCGCTCGGCAGCGTGCGTGACTTGGCCGACACGATGCCGGCAGTCACGGTGTTCTCGAGCCCGAACGGCGAACCGATCGCGGCCACCCAGTTGCCGACCTTGACCTTGGCCGGATCGCCGATGTGGACCGTCGGCAGGTCGCTCGCTTCGATCTTGATGAGCGCCACGTCGGTGCGATCGTCGGTGCCGATGACCTTGGCCTTGAACTCGCGGCGGTCGGTCAGGTTGACCGTGACTTCATCCGCGTCCTTCACGACATGGGTGTTGGTCAGGATGTAGCCGTCGGGACTCACGATGAAACCGGAACCGCTGGCCTGTCGCACCGGCTCGTCGCCACCCGGACCGCCGGGAGCACCCGGTTGCGGCGGACGCTGCGGACCGAAGCGTCGGAAGAACTCGAAGGGATCCATGCCGCCGGGCGGCGCTTCACCCTGCGGCAGCACGCCCGCGGCCACCTTCTTGGAAACGGCGATGTTGACCACCGCCGCGCCTTCGCGTTCGACCAGGGCGCTGAAATCCGGCAAGGTGGCGAGCGGTGCCGCCGCAGCGGGCGCCGTCGCGGGCGCGGATTCCGTCGCCGGCGGGACGGCATAGGACGAAGTGATCGGGCTGGAATGCTCCACCAGTCCGGAAACAGCGAAACCACCCACGAACGCCGCAGTCACGGCGATCGCAACGAACCTGCGTTCCATGTCGAAGCTCCTTGGCTATTGTCGAGCCTTGGAGCGTCCGGGGCCGGTTCAGGTTCCCGGCACGGCCACCCAGCACCGCCGCCCGACGGGCCTTCGACCCTCAGTCCAGGGCCAGCCCACGCGGGACGGCCCGACGCAGGCTATAGGGCGGGCGGATTGGCCGGCCGGGCGAAGTGGAACCCCTGCACCAGGTCCGCCCCATGCCGGATCAGCCACTCGAACTCTTCGGCGGTCTCGACACCTTCGGCGATGCTGACGATCGACAGGGCCCGCGCCACCTCCAGCAACTTGGCGGCGATGAGACTCCGGTACCGGTCGGTGTGCACGCCACGCACCAACCCCATATCGAGTTTCACGTAGTCGGGTTTAAGGACGCTCAGCATGTTGAGCGAAGAGTATCCGGATCCCAGGTCATCGAGCGCGATCCGGAACCCCTGTTCGCGGTAGAAATCCATGATGTTGCGCAGGTGGTCGATATCGGGAACGTGCTCGCTTTCGATGACTTCGAACACGACGTTGCCGGGAGGGATTCCAGCCTCCTTGATGGCGGCCACCGTGGTGCGCAGACAGAAATGCGGATCGTAGATGGAGGTCGGCGTGAAGTTGATGAACACCGGCCGCGCGATCTTGAGACGCGCCGCTTCACGAATGACGGCGCGCCGCGCCGCCAGATCCACCTGGAAGAGCAGCTCCGCGCTCTTGGCGGTCGAAAGGATGCGCCCCGGCGCCACCAATGCGCCGGCCGAATCGACGCCGCGCATGAGGCATTCGTAGGCGAACACCGGGTGGTCGGGCGTGCAGCGCACGATGGGCTGGAACAGCACCGTCATACGTTCTTCGGTGAGCATGTCGCGCAACCAGCTCGAACCCACGCGGGCCGAGAACGCCTCCAGCGACTCACTCGCGAGGTAGTGACCGATGCTGAGCTCCTGGCCGTCGCGCTGGAACAGGACCCGAACGTCCTGGCGTTCGGCAGCCGTCAGCCCGTGGCCGAGCGCGTCCACCACAGCGTCGAGCGGCCCGTCGCCGACGCGGATGCTGAGCGCCTCTCCGATGCGGACCGCCGCGAGACCTGCCTGGTGCGCGTTGGTCTTGACCTTACCAAATGTGTGGGCAAGCGGCGGTTTCAGGAACAGCGTTCCCGGACCTGTCTCGATCTGTGGCAGCGACTCGCAGCGGGGACAGGCGGACCGCTCCGTGTCCCTGGACAAGAACCCTGCGCCGGGTGAATTCAATGCGTGCATGTCGGTAGAGAAGTGATCGGACTGCGGGAGGGTCCTGCAACCCTGCGACCGCTCAGCCTCAACTATTACGGCTCGAACCGGGGATTCCTTGAAATCGGCACCGGGCGGCCTTCGGATCAGGCGACCGCCCGGAGGGCTGCGTCCACCCAACGCAGCTCCGTCGCCAGCATTACCTTGTGGCGGCGGGCATGGCGGCAACTCCGGAAAAGTGCCTCCAATCAAGGCAAGACGTATGCCGGTGACCCCGAGACTTTGAGATAATCCGCGCCCCACCCCGGGTTGCACCGATGACGCCTTTCTCACCCCACCGCTTCTGCGTAGCGCCCATGATGGATCTCACCGACCGTCATGCGCGGGTGTTCCTGCGGCTGCTCAGCCGGCACACGCGGCTGTATACGGAGATGATCACCACCGGCGCGCTGATGCACGGCGACCGGCGGCGCTACCTGGTCTTCGACCCGTCCGAGCACCCGCTTGCCATCCAGTTGGGCGGCAGCGTTGCGGCGGAACTGGCAGCGTGTGCCCGCATGGCCGAGGACGCCGGGTACGACGAGGTCAACCTGAACGTAGGCTGCCCGAGCGATCGGGTCCAGTCGGGTCGCTTCGGCGCCTGCCTGATGGCCGAGCCCGACCTGGTGGCCGAAGGCGTGGCTGCCATGCACAAGGCCGTGACGATTCCCGTCACCGTGAAGACCCGCATCGGCATCGACCGCGACGAATCCACCGACCGCCTGTATGCGCTGGTGGAACGCGTGCGCGCGGCCGGCTGCCGCACGTTCATCATCCATGCGCGCAAGGCCTGGCTCGATGGTCTGTCGCCGAAGGAGAACCGCGAGGTGCCGCCGCTGCGATATCCGGTGGTGCATGCGTTGAAGCACGACTTTCCCGACCTGACCATCGTCGTGAACGGCGGCATCGCGAGCATCGAAGCGTGCGCGCAGCAGCTCGAACACGTGGACGGGGTCATGCTGGGTCGCGAGGCGTATTACAACCCCTGGCTGCTGGCGTCCGTCGATCCGATGCTCTTCGGCGAACCGGCGCCGGTCGAGTCGCGCGCCGAGGTCGTCGAACAGCTGTTGCCGTACGTCATCGCACGCGCTGCCGAGGGCGTCCCCGTCTCCGCCATCACGCGCCACATCCTGGGCTTGTATCAGGCCGTGCCCGGTGCGCGCCTGTGGCGTCGCACGTTGAGCGAGCAGGTCCATCGACCTGGCACGGGCCCCGAAGTGATCCGCGTTGCGCTCGCCCACGTGGAAAACCGGAAGGACGACGAGCGTCTCGTCGCGTGATGCGCGCGATCCTGCTGCTCGCCCATGGTTCACGCGATCCGGCGTGGAAGGCCCCGTTCGAGCGGTTGCGCGAGAAGATCGTCGCACGAGCACCGGCGACGCCGGTGGAGAACGCTTATCTGGAACACACGGCCCCTGACGTCATCGAGGCATCGCGACGGCTCGTGCAGCGAGGTGCGACGTCGATCGAGATCGTGCCGTTGTTCCTGGGGCCCGGCGGTCACGTGCGTTCGGATCTGCCGCGATTGGCTGCGGACATGCGGTCCGCGCACGGTGGCGTCGAGGTGACGGTCGCTACGCCGATCGGTGAGGCGGACAGCGTGATCGAGGCGATCGCGGCATATTGTCTGGAGCGGCGCTAACTAGACTGCTGGCCCCCACCCTAACCCTCCCCCAGCGATGCTGGGGGAGGGGATGCACACCTTCGCCAGCGCAACAACCACGGGCACTCCTTCCCCCAGCTTGCTGGGGGAAGGCTGGGATGGGGGCCAGCCAGCCGGAACCGCCCCGCCCGCTCAAGCCGCCCGAGCGGCCGCGATCAATCCGGGTACGACTTCGGCGACTGCGCAATCGCGCAGCACTTCACCCACGATCAGCAGGACGGGACCGTCGCCCAGCACCGCACCCACCGCGTCCGCAGATCCGAGGGTCCCCAGCCAGCTGCGCGCATCGGGTGTCGACGCATTCTCCACCGCCGCGAGCGGCGTCGATGCATCGCGACCCTTCGCGATCAGTTCCTGTGCGATCTTCGCGATCTCACGGCCACCCATGTAGAGCACGGTCGTGTCGGCCGCTGCCGCCACCTGGCTCCACTGGTTTTCGGTCTCATCGACGCCCACTCGCGGCGTGACGAACGCAACGCTGCGCGACAGACCGCGGCGCGTCAGCGAAGTCTGCAACTGCGCGGAAGCAGCGAACGCCGCGGTGATGCCCGGCACGATTTCGAACGCGATCCCGGCTTCCTCGAGTGCAGCAATCTCCTCTTCGGCCCGCCCGAACAGCATCGGATCGCCGCCCTTCAGCCGCACCACGGTTTCGTACTTGTGTGCTGCATCGACGATCTGCTTGTTGATGAAGCGCTGTGCAGTGGACGGCCGGCAGGCGCGCTTTCCGACCGCGATCTTCACTGCCTTGGGGGCGAGCGCGAGCACGTCGTCGCTCACCAGCGCATCGTGCAAAACGACGTCGGCAGCTGCGAGCAAACGCGCGGCCCGCACCGTGAGGAGGTCGGCGGCGCCGGGACCGGCGCCCACGAGGTAGACGCGGCTCATGGCGCACCGGCGGTGTACGTCCCCTCCGCCGCGACGCGGGGGAGGGTCAGGGTGGGGGCAGACGGCGATTGTCTGGCGGCAACAGATTGCCCCCATCCCAGCCTTCCCCCGCCTTTGGCGGGGGAAGGAGTGCATGTGGTTGCGGCGAGGGGCAGGGAAAGGGGATTCACGATGCCTGAGTCACTTTCCGGATCATCCCGGCGGCAGCGGTCTGGTTCGTCGTCGGGTCGATGAGGATGAACGCGCCGGTGGCCGGCAGGTCGTCGTACGGGTCGGCGACGAACGGCTGCTGCACCGTCAGCGACACGCGGCCGATATCGTTCATCACCAGCGTTTCGGCTTCCACGGTCGACGACAGCGAATGCACGTCGAGCTTGTTGCCGACACCGTCGACACGCGCCTGCACCGTCTTGGTGCCGTGTCGCAGCAGATACTTGCGGCGTGGATCGAGCGGCGCGCGGTCGAGCCAGCACAGTTCCGCCTCGAAGTGCTTCCCGAGGATCGGGCGGTCTTCGGCATCCACCAGAACGTCACCGCGCGACACGTCGACATCGCGGTCGAGGCGAACGGTTACGGAACGCCCTGCCGCCGCCTCGTCGAGCTGACGATCGAACGCTTCGATGGCCTCCACGGTTGCGGTTTCGCCGCCGGGCAGCACGCGCACGCGCTGACCGCGCTTGATGGTGCCGGATCGCACTTGGCCCGCATACCCGCGGAAATCTTCCGCGGTGCTGCCGTTGGCACGGATCACCAGTTGCACGGGATAGCGCAGCGGGAGGCTGGCGTCGGACCTATCAGCCGGCAGATTCTCCAGGAGTTCGAGGAGCGGCGGACCGTCGTACCACGGCGTGCGCTCACTCGGCCGCACCACGTTATCCCCTTCCAGGGCACTGATGGGGATGTAGCGGACGTCCGTCAGACCGAGTCGCTTCGCGATGCCGTCGTACTCCTTACGGACATGTTCGAACACTGCCCGATCGAAACCGACCAGATCGATCTTGTTCACCGCGACGATCACGTGACGGATGCCCAGCAGCTTCGCGATAGCGGAATGGCGCTTGGTCTGCGGCAGCAACTCGCCGGTGCCTACGCGCGTGACGTCGATCAGGATGATCGCCGCGTCAGCCGTGCTTGCCCCGGTGACCATGTTGCGCGTGTACTGCTCGTGGCCGGGGGCGTCGGCGATGATGAACTTGCGCACCGGGCTCGCGAAATAGCGGTAGGCGACATCGATGGTGATGCCCTGCTCGCGCTCCGCTTCGAGGCCGTCCGTCAGCAGCGAGAGATCGAGCGCATCGCCCGTCGTGCGCTTGCGCGTGGCGCGCGTCACGGCGGCGAGCTGATCGGCGAAGATGCCCTTCGCCTCGTACAGCAGGCGCCCGATGAGCGTGCTCTTGCCGTCATCGACACTGCCGGCGGTGATAAAGCGCAGGACGCCGCGGTCTTCCAGATCGGGCCTATGCACGGGCGCGTTCATCAAAAGTAGCCTTCCTTCTTGCGGCGCTCCATGGACGCTTCGGAGGTCTGGTCGTCCATGCGCGTGGCGCCGCGCTCGGTGATCTCGGTCACCACCGTCTCGGCGACGATGGCTTCCGCCGTATCCGCGTCGCTCGCGACCGGGCACGTGCAGCTGATGTCGCCGACGGTCCGGAAGCGCACGGTGCGCGTCTCGACGACTTCGCCCGGACGCGGCGGCGTGATCGGCGTCACCGGCACCAGCAGACCGTTGCGTGGCACCACCTCGCGGCGATGGGCGTAGTAAAGGGATGGCAACGCCAGCTTCTCGCGGGCGATGTACTGCCACACGTCGAGCTCGGTCCAGTTGGAGATGGGAAACACCCGCACGTTCTCGCCCTTGTGGACGCGCGCGTTGTACAGATTCCACAACTCGGGGCGTTGCGCTTTGGGATCCCACTGACCGAACTCGTCACGGAAGGAGAACACACGCTCCTTGGCGCGCGCCTTCTCTTCGTCGCGACGCGCACCACCGATGCAGGCATCGAAGCCGAACTCGGCGATGGCTTCCAGCAAGGTCACCGACTGCGCAGCGTTGCGCGAATCGGTCTCGGCGCGCAGCTTGACCGTCCCGCGCGCCATGGAATCCTCGACCGAACGCACGATCAGACGCTCACCGAGCTCGGCCACGCGCCGGTCGCGGAACTCGATCACCTCCGGGAAGTTGTGCCCCGTATCGATGTGCATCAGCGGGAACGGAAAGTTCGCCGGCCGGAATGCCTTTTCCGCGAGGCGCAGCAGCACGCAGCTGTCCTTGCCGCCCGAGAACAGCAGAGCCGGATTCGCACACTCCGCCGCCACCTCGCGCAGGATGTAGATGGCTTCGGATTCGAGCCAGTCGAGATGATCGAGGCGGGTACGGGTGAGATCCAGGTCGGCGATCACGAGGTTTGCGCTCCGGCGCGTTGCAGGGTTCCATCGGGGGCGACGTGCAGGCCGCATTCCTTCGAGTCGGCCTGCTCCCACCACCAGCGGCCGGCGCGGATGTCCTCGCCGGGCTTGATGGCACGGGTGCAAGGCTCGCAGCCGATCGACGGATAGCCGCGATCGTGCAGCACGTTGTAGGGCACGTCGCGTTCGCGGATATAGGCCCAGACCTCGGGCTCGCTCCAGTCCGCGAGCGGATTGAACTTGGGGATACCGTGAACCGCGTCGTCCTCGCGCAGCGCCAGATCGGTTCGGGTCGTCGATTGCGAACGGCGCAATCCCGTGATCCATGCATCCTTGCCGGCCAGCGCGCGCGCCAGCGGCTCTACCTTGCGGATCCGGCAACAGGCTTTGCGCAGATCCACCGATTCATAGAAGGCATTTGCGCCATGCTGACGCACGTACGCATCCACTGCTGCAGTGTCCGGACGGACCAATGTCACGTCGTAGCCGTAGCGGGCCTTGATGCGTCCGACGACATCGAGCGTCTCGCGATGCAGGCGGCCGGTCTCGAGCGTGAAGATCTCGATGGGCAAACCAACTCGCAGGATCGCGTCGGTGATGACCATGTCTTCGGCGCCGAGACTGCTCGCGAACGCGACCTTCCGGAAGCCGCGCGCGATCGCCTCCAGGCGGTCTGCCAGCAGATCCGCGGCAGCAAGGCCGGCGAGGTCGCCGGCTGTGGCAGTCGCGCTCACGCCTGCTGTCGTGCCTTGAGCGATTCCTGGCCGAGCGACTCCGGCCACGGACGCGGCTCGCGCCGGAACGCGGGCACCGGATTGTCCCAGGACCCCTGATAGGCGTCGCTGAACGTCTTGAGCGCCCGCAGCGCCGTGGCGACGCTTCGATCGGACCGCACCGCGAAGGCATCGAAGCCCACACGCTGCATGTAGAAGACCTGGTCGGGCAACACGTCACCGATGGCGCGCAACTCGCCGCGCCAACCGAAGCGCGACCGCAACAGGTACGCGATGGAATAGCCGCGCCCGTCGGTGAACTTGGGAAAATCCACCGCCACCAGCGGCAGGCGTTCGAGCCATGGCGCCACCAGCGCCGGATCGTCGGTACCGGCCAGCCAAACCGCCACGTTGCCGCGCGCAATCAGCGCTTCGGTGTTCGCCAGCCAAAGACCGAGCGGCACGATGACGTGCCCGGGCGGAAGATCGTTGACGCCCTGCCCGGCCTCGGGCCGCACCACCTGCCAGTCGTCCTGGACGACGGTACCCTTGCGAATGATCTCAGGCATCGAGCACCTCCTTCTCCTGCCGAGACGCGTACACGCGCGCCTTGAACGGGGCCTGACCGAGTCGGTCGACCACATCGATGAACCGCTCGCCCTCGTCGCGCAGTTCGACGTACGTGTCGACCAGCGTGGAAATGACGTCGGGCATGGCCTCGGCCTTGAACGAAGGTCCGATCACCTTGCCGATGGCGGAACGGCCATGACCGGCCGATGAACCGTCGGCACCGCCGATGGAAACCTGGTACCACTCCTCGCCATCCTTGTCGACGCCTAGGATGCCGATGTGGCCGGCGTGATGGTGTCCGCAGGAATTCATGCAGCCCGAGATGTTGATGTTGAGCTCACCGATGTCGTGGATGTAGTCGAGATCGTCGAAGCGCCGCTGGATGGCTTCGGCGATGGGAATGGACTTGGCGTTCGCCAGCGAACAGAAATCGCCGCCCGGGCAGGCGATGATGTCGGTGATCAGCCCGATGTTTGGTGTCGCGAGGCCGGCGGTCTTGGCTTCGAGCCAGAGGGTGTGCAGGTCGCTCACGCGCACGTCGGACAGGATCAGGTTCTGCTCGTGGGACACGCGGATCTCGCCGAAGCCGAAGCGCTCCGACCAGTCGGCGACCGTCTCCATCTGTTCCGCCGTCGCGTCACCGGGCGGCACGCCGGTCTTCTTGAGCGACAGCACGACCGAGCGATAACCGGCGATGCGATGGGGCCGGACGCTGCGGCCGACCCAGCGGGCGAACGCAGCATTCTCCGCGAGGTGCTGCTCATGCCCGACATCGACATCGGGCAGGGTCTCGTACTCGGGTGGCGGGAAATATGCCGTCACGCGGTCCAGCTCTTCGCGCGTGAGGGTACCCGGACCGTCCTTCACATGGACCCACTCCTCTTCCACCTGCCGCGTGAACTCCTCCGGCCCCAGCGCCTTGACCAGGATCTTGATGCGCGCCTTGTACATGTTGTCGCGACGACCGTGACGGTTGTACACGCGGAGGATCGCTTCGATGTAGGTGAGCACGTGTTTCCACGGCAGGAAGTCGCGGATCACGTGACCGATGATCGGGGTACGCCCCATGCCGCCGCCCACCAGCACGCGCACGCCCAACTCGCCTTCGAGGTTGCGCAGCACGTAGATGCCGATGTCGTGGAACATGGTCGCTGCACGGTCTTCGGTAGCGCCGTTCACGGCGATCTTGAACTTGCGCGGCAGGAACGCGAACTCGGGGTGGAACGTGGACCACTGCCGCAGGATCTCGGAGAGCGGCCGCGGATCGACGATCTCGTCCGGCGCGATGCCGGCAAATTCGTCGGAAGTGATGTTGCGCACGCAGTTGCCGCTGGTCTGGATGGCGTGCATCTCCACCGAGGCGAGGTCCGCAAGGATGTCGGCGGAATCCTCCAGCTTCGGCCAGTTGTACTGGATGTTCTGGCGCGTCGTGAAGTGGCCGAACCCTCGGTCGTACTTGCGGGCGATGTGGGCCAGCATGCGCAGCTGCTTCGCGGACAGCAGGCCGTACGGGATGGCGACGCGCAGCATGGGCGCGTGGCGCTGGATGTAGAGCCCGTTCTGCAGGCGCAGCGGCCGGAACTCGTCCTCGCTCAGTTCGCCGGCCAGGTGCCGGGTGAGCTGATCGCGGTATTGCTCGACCCGCTCGTTGACGAGAGTGCGGTCGATGGTGTCGTAGCGGTACATGGAGCCTGGTTCTATGGGGCGAGCGCTATCCCGCTCGTGGTGGACCCTGAACTTTATCAGTAGGGAATCGGTTCAGAACGATCAGTTTCGCTGTTGCTTAGATCGAAATGGCATTAAAGGACAACTGCGAACCGCTTCGACACGAAGAGCACGAAGGAAGGTCCACGAAGGAAACCCTTGGGGATGAATGGACAATGAGCCTTCGTGCCCTTCGTGTACCTCGTGTCCTTCGCGTTTCAAGGCTCTGCGGTTCTCTACGCCGCAAATACGCGAACCTGCCTCGGCCGCACCAGCACCCGGTCCCCGGCCACCAGTGCCAGATGGGCCGCCTGGTCGCGCGGGATCTCGGCGTGGATCGGCGCATCGCTGTCGTCCGGCCGCAGGTCCACGCGCACGATCGGCCCTACGGCCAGCAAGTGCTCCACCCGGGCGGAAATCCCGAGTTCGCCCTGGCGCGGACGGATCAGTTCGATATCGTGCGGGCGCGCATAGGCGGCGATCGCCTGACCGACCGCAGTCTCGCCGTGCGCGGGCACCGGCAGCCCTGCGGGGCCGATCAGAGCGGTTCCTTCGTCGACGCGCCCGTGGAACAGGTTCACATTGCCGAGAAACTGGTACACGAACGCGTTGACCGGATGGTCGTAGACCTCCTGGGGCGTCCCGATCTGCTGGATGCGTCCCTCGTTCATCACCACGACCCGGTCCGAGACTTCCAGCGCTTCGTCCTGGTCGTGGGTCACGAACACGCTGGTGATGTGCATCTCGTCGTGCAGCCGGCGCAGCCAGGTGCGCAGTTCCTTGCGGACCTTGGCGTCCAGTGCCCCAAAGGGCTCGTCCAGCAGCAGCACGCGCGGCTCCACGGCCAACGCGCGAGCCAGGGCGATCCGCTGCCGCTGGCCACCGGACAGTTGATGCGGATAGCGATCGGCGAGCCAATCGAGCTGGACCAGTTCGAGCAGTTCCATGACCTTGCGGCGGATCTCGGCCTCGCCGGGACGGTTGGCCTTCGGGCGCACCCGCAGGCCGAAGGCGACGTTCTCGAAGATCGTCATGTGACGGAACAGCGCGTAGTGCTGGAACACGAAGCCCACGCGGCGATCGCGCACGTGTTGGCTCGTGGCGTCCTCGCCGTGGAACAGCACCCGGCCTGAATCCACCGTCTCGAGGCCTGCGATCACCCGCAGGAGCGTGGTCTTGCCGGAGCCGGACGGACCGAGCAGCGCCAGCAGTTCACCGGTCTGGACTTCGAGACTCACGTCGTCGAGCGCGGCAAAGCTGCCGAAGCGCCGGTTCACGTTCTTCACTTCGATGCTCATGGTGGTTTCCTTTCCGCTTCAGTCGGCAAAGCGCCGTTCGACCCAGGCCTTCAGCACCAGAGTCACCAGCGCCAGCAACGCCAGCAGGGAAGCCGTCGCGAACGCAGCGGCGAACTGGTATTCGTTGTACAGAATCTCCACGTGCAGCGGCAGCGTGTTGGTGAGGCCGCGGATGTGCCCGGACACGACCGACACGGCGCCGAACTCGCCCATGGCCCGTGCATTGCTGAGGATCACGCCGTAGAGCAGACCCCATTTCACGTTCGGCAGGGTCACCCGCCACAGGGTCTGCCAACCGCTGGCGCCTAGCACGACGGCAGCCTCCTCCTCCTCCGTACCCTGCGCCTGCATGAGCGGAATCAGCTCGCGGGCGACGAACGGGAATGTCACGAAGATGGTGGCGAGCACGATGCCCGGCACCGCGAAGATGATCTTGAGGTCGTGCTCCGACAGCCACTCGCCGAACCAGCCCTGCAGGCCGAAGACAAGCACGAAGATCAGCCCGGCGATTACCGGCGAGACCGAGAACGGCAGGTCGATCAGCGTGATCAGCAGGTTCTTGCCGCGGAACTCGAACTTGGCAATGGCCCAGGCGGCGGCCACTCCGAATACGAGATTGAGCGGAACCGAGATGACTGCAGCCAGCAGCGTCAACCGGACCGCAGCCAGTGCATCGGGCTCCGTCACCGCCTCCCAGTAGACACCGACACCCTTGCGCAGGGCTTCGTAGAAGACCGACGCCAGCGGTACAAACAGGAAGATGCCGAGAAACGCCAGCGCCAGACCTATCAGGAGCAACCGCACCCACTGCGGTTCGGCCGTGGCCTTCTCGACCGTTCTGACGGGAAGCGCGAGTGCGGACTGGAGGACTGCGGTGGTCATGAGCGTCAGTGAAACGTTTAGACAGCGGCGCGGCGGCGGCGCGCCCACCACTGCAGCAGATTGATGATGAGCAGGAGTATGAAGGAGATGAGCAGCATCACCACCGCCAGCGCGGTGGCCCCGGCATAGTCGTACTGCTCGAGCTTGGTGATGATGAGCAGCGGCGTGATCTCGGAGACCATCGGCAGGTTGCCGGCGATGAAGATCACCGAACCGTATTCGCCGACGGCACGGGCGAACGAAAGCGCAAACCCCGTGAGCAGTGCCGGCAGCAGCGTCGGAAACAGGATCTTTGTGAAAGTCTGCAGGCGAGTGGCGCCGAGCGTTGCGGCAGCCTCCTCCAGCTCCGGCTCGAGGTCCTCCAGAACCGGCTGCACAGTACGCACTACGAACGGCAGCCCGATGAACGTCAGCGCCACCAGCACGCCGAGCGGCGTGAACGCGATCTTGATGCCATAGGGCGCGAACAGGCTGCCGATCCAGCCGTTGGCCGAGTACACGGCAGCCAGCGCGATCCCGGCCACGGCAGTGGGCAGCGCGAACGGCAGATCGACCAAAGCATCGATGACGCGTTTGCCGGGGAATCGATAGCGCACCAGGACCCACGCCACCAGAAGCCCGAAGACGGCGTTGATGAGCGCCGCCAGGAACGACGCGCCGAAGGTGAGGCGATACGACGCCAGCACCCGCGGCGCGGTCACCGCGGTCCAGAAAGCGTCCCAGGTCAGCGAGAACGTCTTGAGGAATGTCGCCGACAGCGGGATCAGAACGATCAGACTCAAGTACAGCAACGTGAATCCGAGCGCGATCCCGAATCCGGGCAGGACGCTGTGGCGGCGGACGGAGAGGGTCATCGGCGATTAGCGTGTAAAGATCTGGTCGAAAACGGCACCGTCGACGAAGTGCGTCTTCTGCGCCTTCTGCCACCCACCGAACACTTCGTCGACGGTGATCAGATGAAGCTTGGGAAACTGCTTCTCGTACTTTCCCGCGACCTTCAGATCGATCGGCCGGTAGTAGTTGCGAGCGATGATGTCCTGGGCCTCGGGTGTGTACAGATATTCGAGATAGGCCTGCGCGACTTTGCGGGTGCCGCGTCGATCCACGACCTTGTCGACCACGGTAACTGGTGGCTCGGCGAGGATGCTCAAGGACGGGGCGACAATCTCCAGCTTGTCGGGCCCCAGCTCCTTCACCGCGAGGAACGCCTCGTTCTCCCAGGCGATCAGTACGTCGCCGATACCTCGCTCGACGAACGTCGTGGTGGATCCACGCGCACCGGAATCGAGTACCGGGACGTTCTTGTACAGGCGCCCGACGAAGTCCTTCGCCTTCGCCTCGTCCGGCCCGAACGTCTTGAGAGCGTAGGCCCAGGCGGCGAGATAGTTCCAGCGGGCCCCGCCGGAGGTCTTGGGGTTCGGCGTGATGACCGCCACGCCGGGCTTTACCAGATCGCCCCAGTCGCGGATGCCCTTCGGATTGCCCTTGCGCACCAGGAACACGATGGTCGAGGTGTAGGGCGCGCTGTTGTTGGGCAACCGCTTCTGCCAGCCTTGCGGCAGCAGTCGTCCGCGCGACGCGATCTCGTCGATGTCGTACGCCAGCGCCAGCGTGACGACGTCGGCATCGAGCCCGTCGATCACGGAACGGGCCTGCTTGCCCGAACCGCCGTGGGACTGCTTGATGGTGACCTTGTCCTTGGACTTCGTCTCCCAGTCCTTGGCGAAGGCGGCGTTGATGTCCTGGTAGAGCTCGCGCGTCGGGTCATAGGACACGTTGAGCAGCGTGATGTCCGCGCCGGCAGCCACGGTGGTGGTCAGTGCCAGTGCGGCGGCGATGAGGAGTCGGTGTTTCATGGTCGGTTGCGCTCCAGAGCGTCGGTTTCGAAAGGGTGTTCAGAAGTACGCCTGCACGCGCGAGAAGAAGATCTTCTCGTCCGGCAGGTCACCGCCGTTGGCGGCACCACCCTTGAACCGGGTCTGGTCGTAGTTGAACTGCAGCTTGATGTTGCGATTGAGATACCAGTTGAGGACGAGCCCGAGATCGGTCGCCTTGCGGGCCGACACCGCAGGATCGGCGAAGCGCGTCGCGGCCGAGCCCGCGAACTGGTCGTCGTCCACGCGCAGTTCACTCGCGCGGACGCCGACCTCGAACGCACCCCAGCCGCCGGTCTGCCAGTCGAAGTTGTGACGCGGCGTCGGCCGGACATAGCCGGCATCCTCGCCGGTCAGCACCCACGTGGCATAGAGCTGCCACGCTGAGTTGGTGATCTCGCGCCGGTTGGTGCTGCGCACGAGTCCCTGCGACACGGTGACGTACTCGCCGAGAACACCGAGGGGCCCGTTGTAGTAGTAGAACTGCGGCGACCAGCGCTGGCGTTCGCCGCTGGCGAATGTGCCTGCATTGTAGGCGAAGAAGGTTTGCTGGCCCGGCGTCAGGTAGTTGGCCAGATTGCTGCTCGCCGCGGATCCGCCCTGCACGCCCGACGTTACGGCGATGCCGAGCCCGAGGCCTCGCAGCGCGTCGATGTCCGTGTTCTTGAACGGATGCGCGAACAGGCGGCCATTGAAATCCTTGCCCGAGTTGTTGTCGCTGTCACCACTCTGGCCGTCGCGCACGCCGTTGAAGTAACCGGCCTGGTAGGTTAGGCGGCCATCAAACACATCACCGAAGAACTGGAAGCCGATGTCGCGATTGGGCACCAGTTGGGTCGGGAAGCCGCGTTCGACGAAAGCCAGATCCTGCGGCGACTGCAGCCGCTCCAGGCCCACGGGCCCCTTGAACTTACCGACGCGCACCTTGAACTCTGGCGTGAAGCGCGCCTCGGCGTAGCCGTCAAGTAGCGACAGGGATCCCTGGTTGCCCAGCTCCGAGCGGAACAACAAGGAGTATTTGTCATAGAACGTGGCCTCCATGACGGGCCGCAGCCGCCGGATAATGAAATTGTCGGGGGCGGCACCTGGGAAGTCGTTGTTCAGATACGCTCTGGCATCGGCATGCAGCAGTGCGCCGAAGCGCAGCCGGAATGCGTTGTCGGCAGTGCGAATGCCGAAGCCCTGGCTGCCCGCGTATACGGACGCGGCGTCCTTGGCTTTGGCGGCCGCGGCCTCGGCATCGAGTTCCTGCTTGCGGCCGACGATCTTCACCTGCTGATCGATGTCGTCGATGCGCTGCAGGAGCGCAGGGTCGGTCGCCGCATTCGCCGGCGCCGGCGCAGGTGCCTCTGCCGGCGTCGCCGCCGGGGCTGCGACTGCCGCGGGCGCTTCTGCGCCCCGCCGCTCCGCCTGCTCCAGCTTTTCCTCGAGGGACTTCACTTTCCGGTCCAGTTCCTCAAGGCGTTTCAGCAAGGCTTCGTTCGCCTCGGTACTCTGCGCCGCGACCAGCTGCGACATCGAAAGGACGCTCGCCGCCAGCAGCGGTCGCGCCCACCGTCCAAGCCCGTTCATGGGTCTTCACTCCGTTTGGGACGAAGAGACCCTCCGACGGTCCGGTCGGCTCGCTTCTGGGATTCAGCATGATGTCGCCTCCAGTGGTCTGGTCGGTCATGGGAAAACGATGGGGGGCGCGACGGCCCCGGGGATCACCCTCGATGGGGCGGGGTGGGAGTCAGACGCACCTTTTCCCGACGCTCGATCTGCGTGACGGCCCCTTCGTGGACGACGATTTCCACGGAACCGAAGCGCAGGCCGTGCAGCAGACGGGTGATTTCCTGTATGACCGACGGCGGCACTGCACCGGGGTCCGTGGGGACGGGAGCCAGGGATGGGGTGGTGGATGACATGGTCAGGCTCTCTGGGGCGGCACCCGGGATTCCGCAGTGCCGCGAGCATTCGAGGCCCGAACACTACCGACCGGCCTTATGCACCGGAACGAACGGTTTTCTATTTCCTTATTCCGCACCGGCGTCGCCCGGCGAATACCGCGTCAACCCCGTTTGCCGACCGGGCGCCCCTGGGTCAGGCGATGCAGCGCCGCCACCAAGGCGTCCACCTCCTGGCAGGTGTTGTAGAACGCCAGCGAAGGCCGGACCGTCGCCTCCAGCCCGAATCGGCGCAGGATTGGCTGCGCGCAATGATGCCCGGCGCGGACCGCAATGCCTTCCTGGTTGAGCGCCTTCCCGATGGTGGTCGGCTCATGGCCGTCGATGACGAAGGACGACACGCTGGCCTTGTCGCGGGCCGTTCCGATCAGTCGCAGCCCGGGCACGGTCAGCAACCCAACGGTGGCGTACTCGAGCAGGTCGTGCTCGTAGCGAGCGATGTTCTCCAGACCGATACGGTCGACATAGTCGAGCGCCGCACCGAGACCGACCGCGTCGGCGATGTTGCCGGTGCCCGCCTCGAACCGCGTCGGCGGTTCCTGGAACACGGTGCGCTCGAAGGTGACGTCCGCAATCATGTTGCCGCCGCCCTGCCACGGCGGCGTGCCTTCCAGCACGGCTCGCTTGCCGTAGACCACCCCGATCCCGGTGGGTCCGAAGATCTTGTGGCCCGAGAAGACGAAGAAATCCGGGTTCATCTGCTGCATGTTGACGCGGATGTGCGACACGGATTGCGCGCCGTCCACCAGCGCACACACCCCTGCGCGATGGGCGATCTCGACGATCTCGTGCACCGGAACGACCGTACCGAGCGCGTTGGAGACCTGCGTCACCGCCACGATCTTGGTGCGGTCGTTGAGGAGCCGCTTGTACTCCTCCAGCAGCACCTGGCCGCTATCGTCCACGGGGATGACGCGCAGCTTCGCGCCCTTCTCCATGCACAGCTGCTGCCACGGGACGATGTTGGCGTGGTGTTCGAGATGCGAGACGATGATCTCGTCGCCCGCGCCGATGTTCTTGCGGCCCCAGCTCTGCGCCACCAGGTTGATGGCCTCGGTAGTGCCGCGGACGAAGATGATCTCCTCGGCGGAACTCGCTCCGATGAACCGCGCCACCTTCGAGCGCGCGGCTTCGTAGGCATCGGTCGAGCGTGCCGCGAGTTCGTGAGCGGCGCGATGGATGTTCGAGTTCTCGTGCTCGTAGAAATAGCTCAGGCGGTCGATCACCGCGCGCGGCTTCTGGGTGGTGGCGGCGTTGTCGAACCAGATCAGCGGCCGGCCGTTGACGCGTTCCGAGAGGATCGGAAAGTCACGCCGGATGGCATTCACGTCGAAGGGCGGATGAGCCGATGAACCCGCATTGGGAATGGCACCGGCATGATGAGCATGGGGCCCGGGATGCCGAGACGTATCGACGAAGTAGTACGGCGACTGTGCCTCGGACGGCGCAACCGGTGCAGTCGCCGGAGCCGGCTCATGCAGCAATGCGCGCAGAGCATCACCGCCTGGCAACGCGAACGCCAGGGCCGTGACGCGATCGTCGGGGGTCGTCGAGGGCGCTCCATAGGCACTCGATTCGCCCAGGAAGTAGTACGGCGTCGACGGCACCGGTGCACCCGCCGGCGGATCGATGCTCGGCAGCGCCGGGGCGAAAGCCTCCGGCACGCCGAGGGCCGGCCCACCGATGCGGCTGTCCACCGCCGGTGCGGTCGTGGCCACGGTTTCGGGAATGCCGTTAGGGGCGACCGCATGGGGTACCAGCGTCGGTGCCGATGCACCCAGCGCCAGGACCTGCGGCGGCGACGATGGGACGAGGTTCGAACCAGGTGCTACGGCACCGGCGTTCGCCGACTGCAATGCAGGACCGGGCCCGCCGGGCACCGAAGGTGAACCCGCAGGCAGCGGATTCGCTGGTACCGGATTGCCCCCCACCGCGGGGCGCACCGGCGCCACTGCCGTGGCCGGCGGCGTGGCGGGAGCACCCACCGCACCGAGACCGAGCGATCCGATCGCCGGCGCCGAACCGCCCGGCAACGCAGAGAAGAATTCCCCCGCGAGCCGAGTGAGCGTCGCTACATCAGGAAGTCCGACGGGCAGCGCTGAATCGGGAGTGCCGCGCCCTGCCCCCTCACTTGTAGGTGTCGGAGTAGTCATGGTACTTGCCGATCTCCACGTCCTCGAGCACCGCGAGCGCGTCATCGCTGTGGACGGCGAGCGAGCAGTAGAGCGAGATCAGGTACGACGCGATGGCGTTGCGCGTGATCCCCATGAAGCGCACCGACAGTCCCGGGCTCTGCTCGCCGGCGAGGCCCGGCTGATACAGCCCGACCACGCCCTGGCGCTTGTCGCCGACACGCAGCAGCAGAATCTTCGACTTGCCGTCGGCCACCGGCACCTTGTCCGAAGGGATGAGCGGCAGCCCGCGCCACGTGAGGAACTGCGAACCGAACAGGCTGACCGTGGGCGGCGGCACGCCGCGGCGCGTGCACTCGCGCCCGAAGGCAGCGATGACGGCGGGATGGGTCAGGAAGAACGCGGGTTCCTTCCACACCTTCGTGATGAGTTCGTCGAGATCGTCCGGCGTCGGCGCACCGGTCAGCGGATACACGCGCTGCTCTTCGGCCACGTTGGCGAGCAGGCCGTAGTCCGGGTTGTTGATGAGCTCGCTCTCCTGCTTCTCCTTGATGATCTCGATGGTGAGGCGCAGCTGCTCCTTGATCTGGTCGTGCGGGCTGCTGTAGAGATCGGAGACACGCGTGTGCACGTCGAGGACGGTGCTCACGGCGTTCAGGAAGTACTCGCGCGGAGTTTCCTCGTAATCGACGAAGGTCTGCGGCAGCTCGGCCTCATCGCGCTTCGCGCACAGCACCTGGATCGAGCCAGGATTCTTCACCTTGTTCAGGCGATAGATACCCGCCTCCACCGGGAGCCATTGCAGCAGGTGCACCAGCCAGCGCGGGCTGATGACGGAAAGCTGGGGGACTGTCTTGGTGGCATTGGCAAGCTGGCGGGCGGCGTTGTCGCCCAGTGCCAACTGGACGTCCTTATCTGTGGCCATGCGGGACTCCCGGATCGGTGAAGCGTTGCTGAGACAGCTGAGGCCGTCAGTCTAGCGAAAAATCCTGCCTCAAGTCTGTCCGTTGGTGACCGGAATGTCGTGCTGGCTGTTCGCCTGGGTCACGTGCGCCCCCGGCGGCACGCTGCGTGTGAGCCAGACGTTGCCGCCGATGGTGGCCCCCTTGCCGATGGTCACGCGACCCAGGATGGTCGCCCCCGCATAGATTACGACGCCATCCTCGACGATCGGATGGCGCGGCAAGCCCTTCTGCAGGTGCCCCTTCTCATCGGTGGGAAAACGTTTCGCGCCGAGCGTGACCGCCTGGTAGAGGCGCACCTGATCGCCCAGCACGGCGGTCTCGCCGATCACGACGCCCGTGCCGTGGTCGATGAAGCACCCCGGGCCGATGCTGGCGCCGGGGTGGATGTCGATGCCGGTCTCGGCATGGGCCTTCTCCGCCACCAGCCGCGCGATCAGGGGCGCTTCGAGCGCGTACAGGCTGTGCGCGAGCCGATGCAGGATCATCGCCTGGATACCGGGGTAGCACAGCAGCACCTCGTCCACGCTGCGGGCGGCCGGATCGCCGCGGAAGGCGGCCTCCACGTCGGCGTCGAGCAGCCGGCGGATCTTCGGCAAGCCATGGGCAAAGGCGCGGCCGATGTCCAGGGCGCGGACGTCCGCCTCGGCCTCGTTGGCGCCGCGCGACCGCGCCGCGTGGCGCAGTTCGAGACGCAGCTGGCCGAGCAGCGCCTCGAGAACCGAATGGAGCGTGTGCCCCACGTAGTAATCCTCGGTCTCCTGGCGCAGTTCAGGCGGTCCGAGGCGCATCGGGAACAGCGCTCCGCGGAGGCCGTCGACGATGTCGGCGATCGCCCCCGGCGACGGGAGCTCGCGCCCCCCCGATTCGAGCGGACGCTTGACCGTGGTCCGCCAGCGCTCGCGCTCGGCGCGCAGTTCGGCGACTACGCGGGCGATGTCGATGCCCGACCGGTCGGTCGCCACGGGTACCGGCGCGGCGGTCAGTCCTGAACCCACGGCAGCCCACGGAAGCGCCAGCCGTCCGCGCTGCCGCGCTGCTGCTTGTCGTTCAGCTCGCCTTCGAAACCTTCGCTCACGTTGAAGACCTGCGTAAAGCCGGCCTTGGCCGCGGCTTCGGCCGCCAGTGCCGAGCGCTTGCCGCTGCGGCACAACAGGATCACCGGGTCGGTCTTGCGCACCTTCGCCTCGAGCTCGCGGACGAACCGCGGGTTGCGCGTGAGGCTCGTTCCGGTGGCCCAGGCCACGTGCAGGCTGCCCGGGACGTGGCCCACGAACTTGCGCTCCTCGGCGGAGCGCACGTCCACCAGGGCCGCGGCCCCGCTCGAAAACACACGCCACGCCTGTTCCGCCGTCAGCTTGCCGGCGTAGGGCAGGCCCGCCTCCGCGGCAGCTGCGCGCGCGCCTTCGAGTTCGGGGGCCAGCGCAGTGGCGACGGCCGGTACATCGAGCACGGCTGACATAAAACGTTCCTCCGGAGGGGTCGCCCGGATGCCATCCGGGTCTCGGGACATTAGTGGAAAAACTCGTCGTGCGAAACAGGAATAACGAAAGTACGGCTTCGGGCAGGCATTGTGAAATGACTTTCGAAACTAAGAATATTCAGCGGGGCCAGGCGGGCCGCCGTGCGGGCCGACACAGGCGGCGAGCGCGCGAAGCGGTTCGCCCCGAAGTCCGCCTGATCCGGCGACGACGCTGCCGCGATGGCCCGCCCCCCTCGCACACGGCCCCACGCGGCTCGCTTGCTCGTCGACCGGAACGGAATCCGCCCGGTGGGGTCCGCAGCCGTGCCTGCGATCGACGGAGCAGATCGCGTGTATCAAGCCAGAACGCATAAGCAAACAATGAATCGTTGGTTGTTCGATATTCGTGCTGACAACAACCCGCCTGACCTGCAGATTTTTCCGCATGGCCTGACCCCCTGGCGGTCCGGCACGAACAGGTGGTTCACACGAAGTACGCGTCGACCCCCAACGCGCGAACGGCGACTCCTAAGGTTTTTCGACGGCTACCGGTTCGTTCCGGCGCCGGTCCGGAACCCTGACGGGGTCAAGCCCGGCTGCCCGGACGGGGGAACCCTCGAAAGGCGGTGGCGTCACGGGCTTCGGCGATGATTTGGCGTTGGTTTATTGGTGAATAAGATATGAAAAAGGAATAGTAGGTACAGGCTACTTGACTTGTTACTCTCGGTACTGACTGCAGGCCGGACCGGTCAACAGGATGGCGCAGCGGTCGAAATTCCGGCTCGCAGGTGAGCGACCCCGGTTGCCCATCGACGAGTTCGGCATCGGGTTCCAACCGAACCCGCCCGTCTTGCTAACCTGGAGACTCGATAAATGAAAGTGCATCATAAACTCGCGACCGGTGCCCTGGCGCTGGCGTTCGCCGGTCTGGCGAACGCCGCGATCGATACGGGCATCGATACGCTGGATCCCGACACGTTCGCTGTGATCCCCGGAACTCACAATGCCGACCTGTTCCTGAACGTCTACGATCCCGGCGCGGAGATTTCTTACGTCAAGCGGCTATGGGACGGCCCGACCAACACCGGTTCGAATCCCCTCAAGTACAACAGCTTCCTGCCGGCTCAGACGTCGTCGCGGACGTTCGACCTCACCGACGGCGGAGCGGACGGCAACTGGACGTCCTTCCTGAGCCAGGTGAACGCGAACGCCAACAAGACCGGGCTTCGCTTCAACGTAGTGTCCTTCGGCACCGGATACAACAACTTCAACGGCGGAGCGCCCGCTTCGGCGATTCTCTCCACCTCCAGTACGACCATCAGCAACATCTTCAACAGCTCGATCAACAACGCGAACGGTCGCACCGGGTACATTGATTCCGTCAATCCATTGCTCAACAGCGCGAATTCGGCCGTCCGTGTGAAGCAGGGCTCAACCGACACCGCTTACTACGACTTCGGATTCAAGGACCAATGGGGCGGCGCAGTACCGTTCAATTCGGCCGGTGCGGTGGGCTCGTCGCTGGCGTTCTACCAGTTGGTGACGACGTCTGCCACGACCTCCGGCGTTCCCAGCATCACGCAATACGCGGGAACGTTTTCGATCACCGGCAACAACTTGAACTACGCAGTGGCGGCGGTGCCCGAGCCCGGCAGCTGGGCACTGCTCGGCGTCGGTCTCGTGGTGACCGGCCTCACGCTGCGGCGCAGCCGCAAGGTCTGACCGGGGGCCTGTCCCCCGACCCAGGGCAGCCGAGCAGAGTACGCGGGTTTCGACCGGTCCGGTCGAAACCCGAGACGGCACACGCCCATGTCGAACACCCTTATTTCATCAGGAGATTGCAGTGATCCAAGACAAATTCTCGAAAGGTACGGCGCTGGCGGTGCTGGTTTCCGGCCTCGTGGCCGCAGGACAGGCGTCGGCCTTCGGGCCATCGGTTGTACCTACGGCGGTCGTGTATCTGGGTGGTGGTGCCGAGCAGGCGGATTCGGTGGGGCGCGTTCTGCGGAGTCTGCTGGTCAACGATTCGACCCTGGACGAGTACACGGAGCAGACCGACGGCTCCCCGGGCGCCGCCCATCGGTACTACTTCGGCACGCTCGCGGCCAATGCAGGTCCCCTCAATGCAGGTGACAAGATCCTCCTCAAGTACCGCTCTTCGGGCGGGGTGTTCGCCAACGGCATCGGTCCTGTCGCCCGCGGCGGTAACATCAACTACCTGAACATCGCCGGTGCCACGCAGGACTCCACCACGCTGCGCTGGAAGCTGATAACGGCGTCGAACAACGACCCGCAGTCTCCGGACGTGGGCTTCTCGAACACGGAAATCGGCGTGTACATCGCCCCCAACCTGCCCGCAGGCAACCTGCCGCTCAGTGCGGCCGAGAAGCTCCAGATCAACGTGACGCCCATCTACAGCCTGGTGGGCGGTATCGCCGTGACGCAGGCGTTGTACGACGGCACGGACGTGGACGGGGTCGGCCTGAACACCTCGGCGAACTCGGCGCGGGCCAAGAAGAGCTTCTCGAGGTACGAGATCACGTCCATCCTGAACGGCACCGTGACGGACTGGAGCCAGGTCACCGATGACGCCGGCAACGCCCTGCCCGCCGGACCCGTGGTCCTGTACGACCGGAACAACGGTTCGGGCGCCAAGGCAGTCTCCAACGCGTACTTCCTGAACAATCCGGGCGGCGGTGCGTTCCAGGCAACCCTTCCACCCATCGGTGGCGCCAGCAACCAGGGAAGCCTCGCCACGTCGCCCCCCGTCTACGTTCTGGAAACCGTTTCCAGCGCGGTGCTGCAGCCCTTCAGATTGCAGGCGGCACAGAACGCCAACCGCCGTGCAATCGCTGTTCTGGGCCGGCAGTCCCTGCCGGCAGCGCCCAACCTCAACTGGCGATTCGTCGCCATCGACGGCGTCGATCTCGGCGGCAACACCTTCAGCCGCGCCAACGTCATCAACGGTCGCTATGATTATTGGTATACGGCGAACATCGTGACCCGCAACCAGGTGGTGAACGGCAAGCGCGCCGAGAACGACGCGACGGTCGGTGCTCTGATCACGGCCATCAAGAACGCCGCGCTCGATGCCACCATCACGACCCAGGAAGAGGGGGTGGTGCTGGACCCGAACGTTCCGCAGTACAACCCTGCGACCACAGCCGCGGGCAACCTGCCGTTCATTGTGAAAGGCACTCGCAAGGGAGGTACCTTCGTTCCTGTGACCCGATTCTGATGAGAATCGTGCATGCCGAAGGCGGCGGCGGACCGCCTCCTACGGGTGCGCACGGGTGACGCATCGCCAAGTACCGCAGCCCTGCTGTCCGCAGGGCTGTGTTTTTGTCAACAACTGATTCGAGCATCGTATTCGAACCGATCATCCGGTGCCCGTGACGAGGCGAACCAGCCCCGGTACCGCGCCTCTCCAACCCCCATGTTCTCTCCCCCCCATGGCTTCATACGCCGGTCCCCGTGATGCGATGGATCGTGTTCATGACGGCGCTCGCCATCTGCTCCGCGAGCTTCGGCCAGGACACCGCGGCCGATCCGTCGGAGTTCACACCGCCGCCGGACGCCCAAGCGCCGCGCTTCGACATCCTCGAGTTTCGCGTGACCGGCAACAAATTGCTGACTCGCGCCCAGGTCGAGCAGGCGGTGTATCCCTACATGGGCAAGGGGAAGACTATCGCCGAGGTCGAGGCCGCGCGCGCGAAACTGGAAACGACGTACCAGGAACTCGGCTATCTCAGCGTCACCGTCGACATCCCGGAACAACAGGTCACACGGGGAGTCGTCACGTTGAAGGTGATCGAGGCCCCGGTGGGCAAGCTGCGCATCACCGGCTCGCGCTACTACACGCACGGCCGCATCCGCGAAGTGGTGACTTCGCTCGCGGAGGGTAACGTGCCGAACTTCAACACCGTGCAGCGTGAACTGGTGCAGCTCAATCGCACCCCGGACCGCCGCGTGACACCGGTGCTCAGCCCGTCTCAGGTGCCGGGCCAGGTGGATGTCGAGCTGAAGGTCGCCGACCAGAGCCCTCTGCACGGGAACGTCGAACTCAACAATCGCTACAGCGCCAACACGAGCCCGACGCGCGCCTCGGTGGCGATCCGCTACGACAACCTGTTCCAGCGCGATCACAGCGTGAACCTGCAGTACCAGATCGCTCCGGAAAACCGGGACGATTCCCGCGTGCTGTCGGTGTCCTACGTCGTGCCGACGGCCTCGGGCACCACGTGGGCTGCCTACGCGGTGAAGGCGGACAGCAATGTCGCGGCGCTGTCGAACCTTAACGTGATCGGCAACGGCAACATCTTCGGCGTCCGCCGCATCCAGCCGCTGCAACCGCTGCCGGACTTCTACCACAGCCTCACCCTCGGGGTGGACTACAAGAACTTCAAGCAGAACGTGCTGCTGCAGGGTTCCGACTCCGTGGCAACACCCGTGACCTACGCGCCCTTCACCGCGCAATACAGTGCGACTTGGGTCGGCGGCAGCGACCAGCACCGCAGCCGCACGGTCTTCGACACTGGCTCGACGCTGCTGGTGCGCGGGCTGGTGGCCGATCGAGAGGAGTTCACCAACAAGCGCTTCGGCGCCAGCACCTCGTTCATCACCTTTCGCAGCGGTCTGCAGCGCGAGGACGAGCGCCCCGGCCTCGGCTCCCTGTTCGCCAAGGGCGATTTCAGCCTCGCGAGCGGCCCCCTCATCAGCAACGAACAGTATGCCGCCGGTGGCATGGACACGGTCCGCGGCTACACCGAATTCGAATGTCTGGGCGATGCTGGTGGGCGCGCCTCGATCGAGGCTCGGCGGCCCGTGAACCTCCCCGGCAAGTTCGAGGCCGACGATCCGCAAACCCGCGTCTACGCGTTCTTCGACGCGGCCTGGCTGCGCATTCTCGAGCCCCTGCCGGCCCAGAAGAACCGCTGCAACCTGGCAAGTGCCGGGCTGGGCATGCGCTACGGCAAATCCGGCGCCGGCCTCACGCTCGATTTCACCCGCGCCTTCGAAGACGGCCCGGTAACGCGCGCCGGCGACATGCGAATTCTCTTTCGGGCGAACTATGACTTCTGAGCGCCGACCCCGCATTCGCTCGCGCGGCCCCGCGCGTGCCCGCCGCCTCAGGCTGGCGTCCCTGGCCGCGGCGATCCTGTCCGCATTTCCGTCCTGGGCGCCCGCAACGAATCTGCCCACGCCCTGTGCCGGCGCGGCCTGCGCTACGAACCCAACCCCCACGCCGTTCGTCACCTCCGGGCAGATCGGCAACGGCGGCATGCCGGTGATCAACGGGACCACGATGACCATCCAGCAGTTGAGCGACAAGGCGATCCTCAACTGGAAGGATTTCAACATCGGTGCCGGCCATGGCGTGGTGTTCCAGCAGCCCGCCGCCACATCGGCAGCACTTAATCGGATCTGGAGCGCGGATCCGAGCGTGATCGCCGGACGCCTCAGCGCCAACGGCCAGGTGTTCCTGCTCAACCAGAGCGGGATCGTGTTCGACCAGGGGGCCCAGGTGAACGTCGGGTCGCTGCTCGCCTCGACGCTGAACCTGACCGACAAGCTGTTCCTCGACGGCATCCTGTCCGCCAACGGCGGCTTCCGCGGCGTCGGGTTGCCGCCGGTGCTGCAGGCGGGTACGGGCGCCGTCGGGGCCGTCACGGTCGAGCAAGGCGCCACACTCACGACCACGAGCGGCGGCCGGGTCTTCCTGTTCGGACGCACGGCGGAGAACCGCGGCACGATCGACGCGCCCGACGGGCAGGTCATCCTCGGTGCGGGCAAGACCATCTACCTCGCGGCGAGTACCGACCCCGCCATGCGCGGCCTGCTGATCCAGGTCGACGCATCCGCGATTCCCGCTCCGACGCCGGCCTCGAGTTCGGGCACCCCGCCGCCGCCGACGGGCAGCGTGGACAATCGAGGCACCATCACAGCGGCCCGTGGCAACGTGACGCTCGCCGGCCTCATGGTCAATCAGTCCGGTCGCGTCCGGGCCACCACTTCGGTGGGTGCGAACGGCTCCGTGTTCCTCGTTGCCGGCGACACTTCGCGCAAAAATCCCGCGGACGCCTCCGGCCAACAACCGTATCAGTTCCTCAACGTCGCCCGCACCGGTTTCGGGCGCCTCACGCCCAACAACGGCGGTACGCTGAAACTCGCGAGCGGCAGCGTCACCGAAGTTGTGCCGGACGTTGCCGACACCGGCACGGTCACCGACCAGCAGGCCTTCCTGCGCTCGACAGTGCAACTGGTCGGTCGGACGATCACCGCGGAATCGGGCTCCGCCGTCCTGGCCCCTTCGGGCACCGTATCGTTCCTGGCGGCCGAGAACCCGATCGCGCGCCAGCTCTTCCCCGGCTCCGGCGTGGGCGCACCTGCGAACTCGAGCCGCATCTACCTCGCCGACGGCGCCATCGTCGATACCTCGGGGCTGGAGGCGGTGTCGCTGCCCGTGGAACGCACCCTGATCCAGGTGGAACTGCGCGGGAACGAACTGCAGGACGCACCGCTCCTGCGCAACGGCTTCCTGCGCGGCAAGACCATCACGGTGAACGTGAACACCGGAACGACGCTCACGGACATCGCCCCGTTCCGCGCGAATATCGCGCGCGGGGTGAGCGAGCGCAGTACCGCCGGCGGGGACATCCGGCTGGAGTCCGAGGGCGACGTGATCACCCGCTCCGGGTCATCCCTCGACGTGAGCGGGGGCAGCATCGTCTATCGCGACGGCTTCGGCAGCACGACGAAACTGCTCGGTGCCGACGGCCGCGCCTACGATGTGACGACGGCACCGTTGGATGTCCAGTACGTCGGCTTCGCCGGTGTCTCCAGTGTCACCAACAGCAAGTGGGGTGCAACCACCCGGTGGGATGTACTGGGCGGATCCCGCGGGCTGCCCTTGGCGGGCTACACCGAGGGCGCCGACGCCGGCACCATCACGATCATCGCGCCCCAGGCGGCCCTGCGGGGATCGCTCACCGGTTCCACCGTCGCGGGTTTCTACCAGCGGGACGCCGCTACTTTGCCGAGCAGCGGGCGGTTCGTGCTCGGCGACGCGGCGGGACTCGCAAATGCGTCACCGTTGAAGGACCTGAGGGCTCCCGGCATCCGCATGGTAGGGACAGTGGGCGATCTCCCCGCGGATTTCACGGCCCAGAGCGCGCTCTCGGCCACCGATCGCGACACCATCTTCGTGTCCTCGACCGGGCTGGAGCGCGGCGGTTTCGGCCGGGTCGAACTCTACGGAAACGGCTTGATCGCCTTCGATCAAACCGCACCGCTGCGACTTGCACCCGGCGGCTCGCTCACGGCCATCGGGCGTCGCATTGCGCTCGATGGCCGCATCGACGGACCCGGCGGCCCGGTGCAGTTGCGCACCCGCTTCGATCTGGTCGGCCCGGCGCCGCCCGGTGCCGGTGACATCGTGCTCGGGCCCGATGCTGCCATCGTCACGAGGGGCGGCTGGATCAACGATTCTCTCGCGTACGAACGGGCGACCGGCAGGACACCCGGCCTCGTGCCCATCCTGATCGATGGCGGCGACGTGACGCTCGGCGCGGCAGGCAGCGTGCGCCTGCTCCGAGACGACACGCGCGGCGCACGCAGCTTCATCGATGCTTCGGGCGGCGCCTGGCTCGACGCCAACGCCAAGTTGCGCGCCGGGGATGGCGGCGATGTCGCCCTGCTGGCCAACAACGGCGTGACCCAGGGTGCCGTCAGCGGCGGCGTAACCCTGGTGAGCGGCCAGGTACGCAGCGCCGGGCTCTCCGCCGGTGGGCGCCTGACCATCGCCTCCGCGTACGTGCGGGTCGAAGGTTCCCCGGGCACGGGTGCAGGGAACGTGTCCGATCCCGATCCCGAACTGCGCGCCTTTCTGGACAAGGGCGGGCTCGTCCTGGGCCCCGCCTTCTTCACTGAGGGCGGCTTCAGCGACTACCGGATCACGGGCAACAACGGCGTCAGTATCGTGGACGGCACGGCCATCCGTCCGCTCATGAGAAACCTCTTCTTCGCTCGCAGCGCGATCGCGGAGGCCAGCGGCTCGGACCTGTACGGGTTCGTCAGGCGCGAACTGGTGGACCTCGGCAAGGAGTTTCGTCGCGCCGCGAGCGTGAGCTTCACCGCGACCAGCACCGGCGAGTTCATTGCCGGTGCCGGCAGGGTCCGCCTCGGCGAGGGCACTTCCATCACCACCGATCCGGGCGCCTCCGTCACGCTCGGGGCCAGGACCTACCTCGACGTGCTGGGTCGGATCGAGGCCCCGGCGGGCACCATCTCGCTACTGGTGGCGCCCGGCGTTTCCGTGGGCGTCAACGACAAGGATGAGGGCTTTCTGCCAGGCCAGCAGTTGCTGATCGGAGCGAACGCCGTGATCGCTGCGCGAGCGTTCGACAACACTACCGATACGCTGAATCCGCTGCACTATCGCCAGGGTGAGGTGCTGGCGGGCGGACGCATCGACGTGGTGGCGACCAAAGGGTCGGTGAAGACCGAGGCGGGCTCCCTGATCGACGTCTCGGGCACCAGCGCCGTCGTCGACATCCAGCAGTTCGGTTCGGGTAAGGGGGCGGTCATTCCAACCCGGGTTAGCGGCACCGCCGGATCGATCAACATCCAGGCCCGGGAGGGCATCACACTCGCCGGCAAGCTCGACGGACACTCGGCGGGTACGCCCGGGTCCGCCGGCGGGTCACTGCTGATCGGCCTCGACCGATATGACCGGTCCGACAACCCGAACGCCGAAGTACGCCAGGACCGTCTGTTTCCCACGGGAACGCGCGTGTTGCGCCTCGAAGGGGTCGGCGCCCGGGACCCCGGGACCATCCCCAACGGCTTCGCCCGCATCGACCAGACCATCGTCTCGGCGGGCGGCTTCGATGTGGTCACGTTGCGCAGCACCGACGAGATCCGCCTCGCCGGGTCGGTCACGCTTGCGACGCGGCGCGGCATCGTAGTCGACGCACCGGTGCTAGCCGCCGAGCCCGGCGCCTCGGCACACCTGTCGGGCTCCTATGTGTTCCTCGGCAACGCCAACGCCGGCAATCAGCCCGGGGCGGCCAATACGCTCCAGAGGGTGCGCACGCCGATCGCCGGAGACGGCGTGCTCCAGGCCGATGCGGAGTTGATCACGTGGCGCGGCAACGGCACCCTGACGGGCTTTGCAACCGTGAGTCTCGCGAGCTCAGGCGACATCCGGCTCACCCACTCGGGCGGCGACACCGGCACGGACTTCACTGGATCGATCCGGACGACCGCGGACATCGTCTTCCGGGCCGATCGCATCTTCCCCACCACGTACGCGAATTTCACGATCAATCCACCGGGTAGCGGCGCGACGGCGTACGTCGGCGGCAGACTCACGGTGCTCCCTGGCGGACCGTCGGGTGTCCCCCTCGCCGCCGGTGGCAGCCTCACCATCAACGCGCGCTCCATCGACCAGCGCGGCGTGCTGCGTTCTCCGCTGGGCGAGATCACGCTGAACGCATCCGAGAGCATCCGCCTCGCCGAGGGCAGCCTCACCTCGGTATCGGCCGAAGGAAAGATCATCCCTTTCGGTGCGACGCAGAACGGCCGCGACTGGACCTACCAGGTGGACGTGAACGGCAGCAACGCCGTGGTCGGAGCCCCGCCCGTGAAGGGAGTCTCCCTGTCGGCCCCGGACATTGCCCTTGCGGCCAGGGCGCGCATCGATCTATCCGGTGGCGGCGACCTGTACGCCTACGAATTCGTCGCCGGTCCGGGCGGCTCGATCGACGTGCTGGATCCGGCGAACCACGTCTACGCGGGGGCGATCCTGCCGCAACTCGGGCCGTCCTACGGGCCGCGCGATCATCAGTACGCGCTCGGATCCTCGGTGCAAACCGGCGAAGGCATCTACCTGTCCGGCATCCCGGGGCTCCCGGCAGGGTTCTATCCCCTGCTCCCAGCGCGCTATGCCCTGTTGCCGGGCGCCTTCGCGGTGCAGCGCGTGCGAGGCTATACGGATATTCCTGCCGGCTCGACCATCGCCTTGCCGGATGGGTCGGCGATCGCCGCCGGACGCCAGGGCTATGTCGGAACCGATATCGTGGCCGATCGCACCAGCGGCTACCGGTTGACGCCGGCATCAGTCGTCCGCACGCAATCCGGCTACAACGACAGCACCGGCAGCTCGTTCTTCGCGACGTCGTCCACCACTCCCGCGGGCGCGCGTCTGCCGGCCGACGCCGGGCAACTCGTTCTAGCGGCGAGCGCATCGCTCAATCTGGACAGTGCCATCGTCTTCGACCCCGCCCGATACGCCTTACAGGACAAATCCGCGGGACAGGTCGAAGTTCGCAAGGGTCGCGGCGGCGAATTCGCCCTAGTTGCGCCCCGCATTGCCGTGGTCGACGAAATCGGCGATTCGAGCGATTCCCTGCAGGTGACGGCGGGCGCCCTGAACCGTCTGGGCGCCGAAAGCCTGCTGATCGGCGCGCGACGAACCACTACCGCGACCGGCGACGCGCTCACCGTGGGCGCAAGCCGGGTCGTGATCGACAACTCGGATGCGAACCCGCTGTCGGCGCCGGAATTGATCATCGCGGCCACGGAACGGATCACCCTGGCGGCAAAGAGCGTGCTCGAAAACCGCGGCGCTCCAGCGCGCGATCCCGGACAGTTGCAGGTGAGCGGCGACGGCGCCGTGGTGCGGCTTTCAGGCGGGCCGCTGGCGACTGTGGTGCGCGCCGGCGTACCGCAGAACCCGGCCGGCGTGCTGGCCATCGAGACCGGCGCGGCCCTGAGGGCGGCCGGCGGCAGCATCCTTCTCGATGCGACGGCGAACACCACGGTCGCGCCCGGCGCAATCATCGCGGCCCGAGGGGCAAGTTTCGCCTCGAACCGGATCAGCATCGGCGACGCCCCGGAAGATGTCGCCGGGCTCCGGGTGACACCCGCGCTACTCGACATTCTCGGCGGGCTGCAGGCCCTCACCCTGAGAAGCGCCGGCAGCATCGACTTCTTCGGCGCGGCGAGCCTGGGTGGCGCCGGTCCCACCGGGGCTCCGGTGCTGGCGTCGCTCACCCTCGACGGGGCCGCCATCCGAGGGTTCGGCGCCGGCGACAAGACCGTTCGCGCAGCGGAAATCCGGCTGGACGGCCCCGTGTCCGTTACCTGCGGCGGGACCGCATGCCTGGCCAACGGCAGCGGCAAGCTCGTCCTCGACGCCACGGGAGCCGAGCACGGCCGCGTCGTCTTCGGGCGGGGCGAGAAGGTGGTGTCGGGTTTCAGCGCAGTGGAGGTACAGGCCCGCTCGATCGTCGGGGATGGCAAGGGCAGCTTGTCCCTCGATTCCGCCGGAGCCCTCCTACTGACGGCCACGCGCCTCGGGACCACCGACGGCGCCGATCTGACGGTTTCGAATCCCGGTTCGCGCATCGTCATCGGGGAACGACTCGGCGGCGCACCCGAACCTCTCGTGGGCATCGGTGGCCGGCTGCAGTTGATCGCAGGCGACATCGAACAACGGGGACTGATCGAACTTCCCGGCGGCGCGTTGACGCTGCAGGCCACGGGCGGTGGAGGTGACGTGCTGCTTGCCGCGGGCTCGCGGACGCTCGCGCAGGGGGTGATGCGCGAACTGAGCGGAAACCGCGTTTTCGCCTCCGCCGGCGATGTGACGCTCGCCTCGCAGTCCGGGTCGGTGCGCCTGCTCGAAGGGGCGGTGGTGGACATTTCCGGCGCCAGCGATGGCGCGCGCGGGGGCGACGCCGGAACCCTGAGCGTGCGTGCTCCCAACGGCGACTTCGTCCCCGGCGGGAGCGTTCTCGCCGCGGCCACGAGCGGGCAGCGGCGTGGCGGGTTCTCCCTCGACAGCGGCGCACTGGAGAGCTTCTCGGCACTGAACGCCTTCCTGACCAGTGCTGCACTCAGCGGTGAGGTCGATATTCGCGTGCGGACGGGCGAAGTCGTCATCGCCGCCGCGGACACGGTGAAGGCCGCGCGCTTCCAGTTGACCGCCGACAACGGCGGCATCGATCTGTCGGGCACCCTCGACACGAGGGGCGCCGGCGGCGGTGCGGTCGCCCTCTGGGCGCGCAACGACGTCAATGTGCTGCCCGGAGCGAACATCGACACCCGGAGCTTGGCCGCGGACGGACACGGAGGCAACGTCGTCATCGGTTCCGTCGCGGGATTCATCGCCTTGAACGGCAACGCGGCGTTCGATCTGCGCGGCAGTTCGAGCGGGCTGGATGGCCAGGTGACGCTGCGTGCGGCCAGGACGGCCGACGGGCTGGATGTCAACGTCAGGCCCCTCGCCGCCACGATCAACAGCGATCGGCCTGTCATCGTCGAGGGCGTGCGGACGTACACCGTCGGCACGGCGAACACGACCGCTACGATCGGCGGTGTCGGCAATCTGGATCAAGGCAACCTGGATATTTCGACGCCCGTGGACGGCAGTCCCGGCAGCGCGATTTACCAGGACACGCAGGCGTTTGCCGGCGCGGCATCCGCGATCGCGAATCGCCTGGGCAACTCGGGCAGGACGGTGCAGGTGCGCCCCGGCATCGAGGTGGCGAGCCCCGGCAACCTGCGGCTCGCAAGCACGTTGGACCTGCGATCGGCATCGGTCGAGCAGCAGTTCAACGACGATGGCGAATTGGTAGGCGTGGTCAAGATCGCGGATCTCTGGCGCGTGAACGACCTGCCTCCCAACATCACGTTCCGCGCCGCGGGCGATCTCGTCGTCGGCGCCTCGCTGAGCGATGGCTTCCTCACCCCTGCCAGTGGCCTGGTGGCCAGTCTCACGCAGGCCGGCGGTGATTCGGCAGCCTATCGCCTTGCGGCGGGTGCCGACCTGGGCAGCGCCAACCCCCTCGGCGTACGAGCTGCCGTGACCGGCGACAACGGCGGAAACTTCATCCTGACGCCGGGGAACCTGGTGCGCACCGGAACCGGGCGCATCGAAATCGCCGCCGGTGGCGACGTCCGGTTGGGCTACAACCCGGCGACCGCAAGCTACACCAGCCCCAATGCCCAGGCTGCGGTCGTATACACGGCCGGGCAGCCGACGGCGACGCCGGTGGGATTCCCGGCGACGGTGGATCGATCCGGCAATCCATTGCCGATGGAAGCGAGTTTCCCGACCGGGGGTGGTGACATCGACATCCGGGCCCAGCGGGACGTGGTGGCGGCCCCCAGTCAGCAACTGACCAGCGATTGGCAATGGCGCCGGGGCGCCGTCAACCCCGCAACCGGGGCCATTCTCTCGATCTCGGGGCGACCGCAGAATCCGGCCTGGTGGATCGTTTTCGACCGCTTCGCCCAGGGGGTCGGCACGCTCGGTGGCGGGGACATCCGGGTTCGGGCGGGTCGCGACGTGACGAACCTCTCCGCGGTGGCGCCCACCAACGGCCGCGTGACCGGCAATGCAGGCGAAGTGCCCCAGGCCTCGCAGGTGCTGGTGCAGGGTGGCGGGGACGTGGACGTGGACGCCGGCCGGGACGTGCGCAGCGGCGTATTCGAGGTGGACCGTGGCGATGCACGTTTGCGGGCGGGCAGTGCATTCACGAACGGACGGGTCGTCGGCGATACCAATCCCCCGGATCGCCGCGTCGTCTATCCGGTCCTGGTGCTGGGCGACGGGACGATCGACGTGCAGGCGCGCGGCGACGTCACGGTGCAGACCGCCGTGAATGGCACGGCCCTGCCGGCTACCGTTGAGGCGAGATCGCTGCTGAATCCCGCCTACTTCTACACGTACTCGGCCAAGGCTCGGGTGGCTCTGTCCAGTGTCGACGGCGATATCCGGCTCGACAGCGGGGCGCTCGCGTTGCAGGCGACGCGCCCGAACGGATTGGTGGACACTTTCACGAACTTCGCCAACCTGCTCGTCTACCCGCCACAGCTGACCGCGAAGGCGATCTCGGGCGGCATCGACGTGGGCCGCCTGCAATTGTTCCCGTCGGCGCACAACACGTTGACGTTGCTCGCGCGAGACGATGTCCGCCTGAGCGGCGCCATCCAGATGTACGACGCTGATGTCGCGCGCGTGGCGAACCCGCTGCGGCCCGTGGGCTCGCTCGATCCGGCCCCCGGCAGCGGCAGTTTCGGCATATACCTGGACACCGTCCCGGTCACACCCGTTTCGGGTGGGGCTACTTTGCCCCTGGCGGGAACCGATTCGGTCACGATGGTTTCGGAGGCGGGCAGCATCGTGGGCAATGGCAATACGGTCGTGCTGACGAAATCGGCGCGGGTCCAGGCCGGACTCGACATCACCAACCTGCGCCTGGTGGCCAAGAACCTGACCGACACCGACGTCACGCGAATCGAAGCCGGCCGGGACATCCGCTACGACGTAAAGAAGGACCAGACCGGATCGAACCGGCTCGTTGCCAACAACAACGGCATCCGTGTCGGCGGGCCGGGCCAAGTGCAGGTGCTCGCCGGCGGCGACATCGACCTGGGCAACAGTGCCGGCATCGTGACCCGCGGCAACCTGGACGACGTGCGACTACCCGCCGGCGGCGCTGCGCTGCTGGTCGGTGCAGGCTTCGGTCGCACGACCGATGGCGCCTTGCGCCAGCCCGCGCTGGATGCTTTCGTCGATCGTTACGTCGTGGGGCTCGGCACGCCTCCAAGACTGTACGGCACCGACCTGCAGCGTTTCATGGCACAACGCACGGGTAATCCCGACATCAGCGCAGCCGATGCCCTCGCGACGTTCCGGGCATTGTCCGCGGACGTGCGTCTGTCCTTTGTCACGCAAGTGCTCTACCAGGAACTCGACCAGACCGGGCTCGACCACAACCGTCTAGGCGCGAGTTTCGGTCGCGGGTATACCGCGATCACGACACTCTTTCCGCAGAACGGCTATCGCGGTGACGTGAATCTCTTCTTCAGCCAGATCAAGACCGAACAGGGCGGCGACATCCAGTTCCTGGTGCCAGGCGGTGCCCTTAACGTCGGCTTGACCAGCCCCCCGACCGAACTGAACGAACTCAAGATCGACCGGTCCGTGCGGCCGCCGATTCCGGCCGCGGCCAACCTCGGGATCCTCGTCACTGCCGCGGGCGCCGTACGCGGGTTCGCGAAGGGCGACATCATGGTCAACCGCGCCCGCATCCTGACGCTCCGGGGTGGTGACATCCTGCTCTGGTCCTCCGGCGGCAATATCGACGCCGGCCGCGGCGCCAAGACCGCTTCCGCGGCGCCGCCGCCCGTGATCCAGACCGATGACAGCGGCAACGTGTTCGTGAACCCGAGTGGCGCAGTTTCCGGCAGCGGTATCGGTCAACTGCTCACGGTCTCCGGCCTGGAGCCTGGCTCGGTCAGCCTCATCGCTCCGCTCGGCGAAGTGAACGCAGGCGACGCAGGGATTCGCGTGGCCGGCAATCTCAACATCGCGGCGCTGCGCGTGGTCGGTGCCGACAACATCCAGGTCGGCGGAACGTCATCCGGAGTGCCGGTGAGCAACGTCGGCGCACTATCGGGTGCGCTCTCCGGTGCCAACACCGTGACCGACGCCGGCAAGAATGCCGTGGAGCAGATGACCCGCGACATGGTCGCGTCTACCGCACAGAGCAATGCCCTCGGCGATGCCTTCAAGCCCTCCTTCCTCACCGTTAAGCTCCTGTGCATCGGTTCCGAGTGCACCCCGACGTTCATCAAGAACTGACCCGTACCACCCGCATTCCCCCCGACTTCCCCATGGCCGGCCGTTTCGCATCATTCCTGCTGCTGTTCCTGGTTGCCCTGCCAGCCTCGGCCTGGTGGAACCCGGACTGGACCCAGCGCACCCGCATCCTGCTCAACACCTCGAGCGCCGGGGTCGAGACGCGGGAGGCGCTCACCGACGTGGTCATCCCGGTGCGCCTGCACTCGGGCAATATCGATTTCGTCACCGCCAACCCGGACGGCTCCGACCTGCGCCTCATCGCCGGTGACGACAAGACCCCGCTCGCCTTCGCCATCGAGCGCTTCGACCCCACCAACGAGCTGGCACTGGTCTGGGTGCGGGTTCCGACGGTGCTGCCCGGCACCGATCGCAACGTCCTCTATGCCTATGCAGGCAACGCCAAGGCGCGCGCTGAACCAGCGGCACCGGTGTTCGATGATGCCACCCGTGCGGCCTTCCACTTCGGGGAGAAGGACGGGCCGGCTACCGATAGCAAAGCGGGACTCAAATCGAGCGCTCCCGTCACGCGCGAGGCCAACGGCCTGCTCGGCTCGAGCCTGCGCCTGGCGGGCGACACGGTCACCTGGCCAGCCGGCGGCGTGGACATTCCCGCCGGCGGCGCACTCGCCGTGAGCCTCTGGATTCGTCCCGAGAAGACCGCCCAGGGTGTGCTCCTGCGGCTGGGCCCCCTGCAGCTCGCGCTCGAGGCCGGAAAACTCGTCGCGAAACTGGGGACCGTTGCGATCGACGGCGGCGAAGTTGCACCGGCCACCTGGTCGCACGTCGGCGTGGCGTTGGGCGGCGGCAAGCTCGTGGTCTACGTCGATGGCAAGGCGCGCGGCGAAGCGGCCGTGGCGACGGCGCCTGCCTTCGGCGGCGAGTTCGCCGCCGGCGGTGGCTTCGAAGGCCAGATCGACGAGTTGCGCATCGGCACTGCGCTGCGCGGTGCCGACTGGTTTCGCTTCGAACACGCCGTGCAGAGCGCGGATGCGAAACTCGTCGCGAGCACGACCGAAACAGCCGACAGTGCCGATGGTGCAGCGGAGGGGGCGAGCTACATCGGCATCCTGGTGAAGAACCTCACCACCGACGCCTGGGTCGTCATCGCGATCCTCGGAGTCATGTTCGTCGTGGCCGTGTGGGTCATGGTGACCAAGGCGGTGTTCGTGAGCCGGGCCGACAAGGCGAACCGGCGTTTCCTGCAGGCGTTCCGCAAGGCACGCGAAAATCTCCTGCACCTCCAGAAGGAAAAGGCGTTCCAGCACTCGCCGCTTTACCGGCTCTACGAGGCGGGCCTGCGCGAACTGGATGCCCGCGACATCCATCGGCCCGGCCAGGGCATCACCGCCTCCTCGCTCAATGCCGTGAAGGCCATCGTCGACGCCGACCTGGTGCGCGAGACCCACGACCTGAACGCGCGCATGGTCCTGCTCACCATCGCCATCTCCGGCGGCCCTTTCCTCGGGCTGCTCGGCACGGTGGTGGGCGTGATGATCACCTTCGCGGCCATCGCCGCCGCGGGCGACGTGAACGTCAACGCCATCGCCCCGGGCATTGCCGCGGCCCTGCTCGCGACCGTGGCGGGCCTGGCCGTCGCGATCCCCGCGCTGTTCGGATACAACTACCTCGCTTCGCGCATCAAGCGCATCTCGAGCGACCTGCAGATCTTCGTCGACGAGTTCGTCGCGCGCGTGGACGAGCGCTACGGCGCGCGCTGAGGAACCGATACCTGCCATGGCCACCGATCTGCGCGAGGGCAACGACCTGTATGACGACATCAACATCACGCCGATGCTCGATCTCGCCTACGTACTGCTGGTCACCTTCATCATCCTCACCACCGCCGCGGTGCAGGGTATCAAGGTGCAGGCCCCGCTCACCCGTGCCGCGGACAACCTCGCGAAGCCGCAGATCCGGGCCATCACCGTCACCGCCGACGGATCCGTGTATCTCGATGCCTATCCGGTGAGCATGGACGAACTGCGCGCGAACCTCGCGCGCTACAAGGCTGCCAACCCCGCGCTGCCCGTGGTATTCAAGGGCGACGCCGGTGCGCAGTACGAGAAGGTGATGGAGGTGCTCGAGATCGTGAAGCGCCTGGACATCACCGAGATCGGCCTCGTGACCAGGCGCGCGCCGCAGACCTAGGAACCGCGAGCCATGCAGGTCAGCGCCGACTCCAAGCCCTACGACACCATCAACGTGACGCCCATGCTCGACCTCGCGTACGTGTTGCTGGTGGTGTTCATCCTGATGACCACGGCTTCGGTCCAGGGTCTCACCATCACCATGCCGAAGCCTTCGGCAAAACCGAACACCGAGAAGCACGAGCTCAAGATCATCCAGGTGATGCCCGATGGCGCGCTGCTGCTCAATGGCGCCGGTGTGAGCATCGCCGAGCTGGAAGCCCGACTGACGGAGGCGAAGGGACGCGACCCGAAGATGTCGGTGGTGATCAAGGGCGATCCCAAAACGCATTACGCCCGCGTGATCGCCGTGGTGGACCTGTGCAACGCCCTGGGCGTGAACATGGGTCTCGTGACCTCCCGGATCGGAACCTGAAGTGGACACCCTGCTCGCCGATTCCGACGAACCCGGGGCGCTGCGCCTGTGGGGGGTGCGGCTGGGTGTCGGTGCGGGACTCGTACTATTGATCGCCGGCATCGCCTGGCTCGCCCACGCGATGATCAGCACGAATTCGGGGCCCGCCCGGCAGGTGGCGCGGATCGCGATCCTGCCCGATTCCCCGCCCCCGCCGCCACCCCCGAAGGAAGAGAAGAAGCCCGAGCCGAAGGAAGAGAAGACAGTGCAGGTGGAGCAGCCGAAGCCCCAGGAGGCCCCGGCGCCGCAACCGGAGCAGCTCAAGATGGACGGTCCCACGGGAGTGGGCCCCAGTGCCTTTGCCGCCGGCGAGATCAGGAACGAATACAAGGGTGGCGACGTCGGCACTTCGATCGGTGGCGACAATCGCGGCCAATTCAACGCCTTCGCGGCTCAACTCGCCCAGCAGGTGCGGGAGGCCCTGAGCCGCCGCAAGCTCGACGTGAAGAGCCTGCGCATCTTCGTCTGGCTCGACCCAGGTGGCAGCATACTGCGCCACGAAGTCGCCGGGGTCGTCATGACGCCGGACCTGGCGCGGGAGATCGACGCTGCCTTCGCCGAGCTGGATCGAACCCGCGATGCCCCGCCCTCCAACATGCCTATGCCGGTGGGACTGCAGGTGTCGCTGCGCTGAACCGGCGCCGTCCGTGGCGGCCCGGTCACCCTATTGCAAACCAAACGCTCGATCCGATGTTGAACAAACTCACTTTCGCGTTGCTCACGGCACTGTTGCTCGCACCGCCCGTCTTCGATGCCGCCCGGGCCGACGAGCAGGACGACCTCAGCGTTCTTCGCGAGACCACTTCCAGCCTGCTCGACCTGATGGTCGAGCAGGGCCTGATCACCCGCCAGAAGGCGGACGCACTCGTGCGAGAAGCGCAGAAACGCGCGGCGGCGCGCGCCAGGAAGCCTGCGGTCGCGCAGAAGCCCGACAACGCCGCCGATGAGGACATGCGCATCCAGTTCGTCCCGGAAGCGGTGAAGCGCGACATCGAAGAGAAGGTGAAGCAGCAGGTGCTCGCGCAGGCCAAGACTGAACGGTGGGGCGATCCGGGCGCGCTGCCCGCCTGGCTCGACCGGATCGCGTGGGAAGGCGATCTGCGGCTGCGCTATCAACTCGATCGCTTCCCCGACGACACCGTGCCGAATGCAACGCCCGCGGATTTCGCAGTGAATGGCCAGAACATCGAAAACACGTCCGAGACACGTAACCGGCTGCGCGTGCGGTTCCGCTTCGGAATGCAGGCGGCTGTCTCGGACAAGACGACGGTGGGTCTGCGACTGGCTTCGGGAACGCCTGGGATCGGCGGCGAGATCGCTGGTAATCAGACGCTCGGCGTATACAGTTCCCGCTTCGTCGTGGGCATCGACCGGGCGTTCATTCAATACAAGCCGGACCCCGCGTGGCAGTTGAGCGGCGGGCGCACGGGCAATCCGTTCTACATCAACACCGACCTCGTATGGCACAACAGCATCGCCCTGGACGGCCTGGTCGCGAAATACACTCGCGAGGGGGAACAGTCCGGACCCTTCGCCACGGTGGGCTTTTTCCCCATCCAGGACGTGGCGCCGAGCCCCACCAACAAGGCGAATAGCAAATGGATGATCGGCTATCAGGCGGGCTTGCGCACCCGGCTCGCGCCGGCGAACCTTTTCACCATCGGGCTCGGTTACTACGACTTCCACAACATGGAGGGCATCCCGAATCCGACGATCTTCTCGACCGAATTCGACAGCACCGCGCCGCAATTCCGCCAGAAGGGCAATTCGGTATTCGACATCAACGGGATCAAGAATCAGGGCAACCCGAATCCGAGTTACCTGTGGGGGCTCGCCTCGAAGTTCCAGGTGGTGAATCTGGCCGCCTCCCTCGATCTGGGCGCGTTCGACCCGGTGCACGTGATCATCGACGGCGACTTCGTGAAGAACCTCGGCTTCGACCAGCGGGAAATCCTGGCCCGTACCGGATTGGACATCGCCCCGCGCACGACCGGCTACCAGGCCCGGCTAACGGTCGGACACCCGCGCCTCACCAACCGCGGCCAATGGCAGACCTTCGTCGGCTATCGCTACCTGCAGCGCGACGCCACCCTCGATGCATTCACCGACTCGGAATTCCATCTCGGGGGCACGGACACACGCGGTTACTTCCTGGGCGGCGCCGTCGCCTACGACAAGAATACATATTTCGGCCTGCGCTGGATGAGCAGCAAGCAGATCGACGGTCTGCCGCTCGCGATCGACATCCTGCAGGCCGACATCTTCTCCTCGTTCTGAGCGGCCAAGATGCGTATCGGCGTGTTCGTACTGGCATCGGCGCTCGCCGCCTCGGCGGCGCTGGCCCAATCGCCGGCCGACTCGAAGAACTCACGCGAGCGTGAGGCATTGCGCCGCACGCAGCAGGCACTGCGCGAGGCGGAGGCACGCAGCGCAGAGCTCGAACGGCAGGCTGCCGAGGCGGGGGCGAAACTCAAGGAAGCGGGCGGCAAGTCGACGGCGCTGGGCAACCGCCTGGCCGTCGCTGAGCGTCGCTCGAAGGCGCAGCAGGACCAGATCGCCGGGCTCGAAGCGCAGCTCGCGACCAGCCGCTCCGAGCGCGCCGCGGAGTCGGCGCGCGTCGAGGAGGCCAATCGCCGCATCGAGGCGCTGTCGGCCCAGTTGGCCGCCACCCAGCGGGAGGCGGAGGCGAAGGCGGCGGCCCTGCAGGTCGAGGCGCGCAGCCTCGAATCATCGATCGCCCTGGGCACCAAGGCCCAGGCGGAATGCGAGGCGAAGAACCTGAAGCTCTACGAGTACGGACGCTCCCTGCTCGATCGCTACAACCGCAAGGGCGTGAAGGATGCGCTCCTGCAACGCGATCCTTTTCTGGGTACGAAGCAGGTCGAGATCGACAACCTGCTGCAGGAGTATCGCGACAAGTTAGACGCGGAAAAGCTCCGCCCTCGCGAACCCTCCCGTAGCACCGGCGCGCAATAGATTTTGCCGTCACGCGACGGGACGCTCCGTCCTCCCTGGAGCTCGCGTCGCTCCTCCCGGTCAACTTGGCCGGCGCAACTTGAACGCTCGCCATCGGGTCACTGTTCCTCGACCGGCGTGCGACGAAGCGAAGGCGTAGCCGAACCCACCGGAGCCCCGATCGTGATCGTGGCTTCCGGGGGAACCGCGACGTCGATGTCGGCGCCGTCGCTCCCGGTCAGGCGGACCTCCGTCACCGCGATCCGGCTCTTGGCACCGACCAGCGCGCTGGAATGGAAAATGACGAATGCCGGTGCCTGAAGCTGCTCCACATTGACTCGAACCCGTCCGGGTCGCAGCGCAGTTATGTTCACGGGAATTAGATACTCGGGCTCGAAGGCGAGCTCGATAAAGCCCGAGACGGCGCCGGCAGAACCGGGAAACTCCAGCGCTACCGGAAACGACGTTTCCGGCGCTACCTCGGTCTGCGTTGACAGGGTAAGGCTCCTGCCACCGGCGGACTTGCGCGCCTCGATCTTGCCGGACGTGCCCGACAGCACTGCCGCACTGCCCTGCGCCTTCGCCAACCTCAGCGCCGGCGCCCCCGGGAAACTGTCCGTGCCCACCGGCAGCTCCGCGTGCACGCCTTCGGGTCGCAGGATGTTGCGCACGATCCGTGGGGTGATCATCAGCACCACCTCGGTCTTGGCCCGGTTGTCGAGCGAAGAGCCGAACAGCCGCGAGAGCATCGGCAGATCCCCCAGCCCCGGGATGCGCTGCGAGCTGCGCCGGTCCTCGTC